>JAEEGI010027157.1_pt1 | contig 10970 bp, 10 predicted proteins | sample 8958751 | NCBI WGS metagenome assembly JAEEGI01 (sample SAMN16246545, study PRJNA631951) | gut metagenome | biome: gut microbiome; feature: rumen; material: KS-attached | host: Bos | place: Iran: Karaj | collected 2018-10 | reverse complement strand
ATTATTGTGGCTTTCGGCAAATTCAAGCGCGCGTAAAGACATGTCGCGGCCCACCAGAATGCGGCGGGTCGTGTGCGGGAACACCACGGCATCCCTGAGCGGGAGCAGCGGGTACGTTTTCGAAAAGTCAAAGTTCATACAAAAACAAAGATAGTATCTTAAATCAGGGCGATAAAAAAGCAGTTGTCGCAAAAAATGCGACAACTGCCAAAACGGGTTAAAAGGTCTTGCCCTACGAAGCCTTCTTGCGACCGCGGCGCGGCATCTCCTTCATGAGATCCGATTCCGAAAGGTCGGCCACGCCACCGAATTCCACCGAGTTGTCCTCGGGAGCGCCTTCCTCGGAAGAGACGGCAAGCCCGCTCTTCACCGTATCGGCAGTCACCACGAGTTTCTTCACATCGGAACCCGGCATCTCGAACATCGCCTTCTGCAGGGTGCGTTCCATTACGGAACGGAGCCCGCGGGCACCGGTCTTGCGGCTCATCGTCTCGTGAACGATTTCCTTGAGGGCGTCGTCGGTAAACGTGAGTTCGATACCGTCCATCTCGAACAGGCTCTTGAACTGCTTCACCAGCGCGTTCTTCGGCTGCGTCAGGATGTTGAGGAGTGCGGACTCGTCGAGTTCCTCGAGCGCCACCGCAATCGGCAAGCGGCCCACGATTTCGGGAATAAGGCCGAAACGGATAAGGTCATCGGGTTCCAACTGCTGGAACAGTTCACTCAGCGTGTTATCCTTCTCGCTGCGGATATCGGCACCGAAGCCCATACCGCCCTTGTTCACGCGCTGGGCGATAATCTTGTCGAGCGTCTCGAAGGCGCCACCGCAAATGAACAGGATGTTCTTGGTGTTCACCTGCACGAGCGGCTGTTCGGGGTGCTTGCGGCCGCCCTTCGGCGGCACTGCGGCAACGGTACCTTCCAGGAGCTTCAGGAGGCCCTGCTGCACGCCTTCGCCACTCACGTCACGCGTGATGGAAGGGTTCGCGGTCTTGCGCGCAATCTTGTCGATTTCGTCGATAAAGATGATTCCGCGTTCGGCGCGGGCCACATCGTAGTCGGCAGCCTGCAACAGGCGCACGATAATGCTGTCCACGTCCTCGCCCACGTAGCCCGCCTCGGTAAGCACCGTGGCGTCGGCAATGGTAAAGGGCACGTCCAGGAAGCGCGCCATAGTCTGCGCGAGGAGCGTCTTGCCGCTACCGGTGGGGCCCACCAGGAGCAGGTTGGACTTTTCCACCTCGACGCCCGGCGCATCGGCATGGGCCTGCCTGTAACGCAAGCGCTTGTAGTGGTTGTAGACGGCAACGGAGAGCGCAATCTTCGCCTGGTCCTGGCCAATGACAAACTCGTCCAGGTGCGCCTTGATTTCGGTCGGGAGCGGGAGCGGCTTCTGCACGGCAGCGTCCGCCTTGGCCCTCTCCTGCATCGAGCGGGACTTGTCCTCTTCGATAATGCGGTGGCACATCGCCACGCAGTCACTACAAATCTGGACACCTGCGCCAGTAATCATCTTCTCGACACGTTCCGCGGGCTTGCCGCAGAAACTGCATGTCACAGTCGGATGGTTTTTCCCGCTACGGTACATGAGCGCTACACTCCCTCTTTACGCGGAATAAAAATTTCGTCGATAACGCCGAAGGACTTGGCTTCCTCGGGACCCATGTAAAAGTCGCGGTCGGTCTTCGCGCGGACTTCGTCAATCGACTTGCCCGTATGCTTCGCCACAATCTCGGTGAGGGTATCCTTGGTGCGGACGATTTCCTTCGCGGTAATCTGGATATCGGTAGATTGGCCGGTAGCGGCGCCCGACGGCTGGTGCAGCATGATGCGGGAATGCGGGAGCGCATAGCGCTTGCCCTTGGTACCCGCGGCAAGGAGCACGGCGGCCATCGAGGCGCAACTGCCAATGCAGATGGTCGCGATATTCGGGCGAACATGCTGCATGGTATCGTAAATGGCAAGTCCTGCCGACACGTAACCACCCGGGCTGTTGATATACAGCGTGATATCCTTCTCCGGGTTCTCGTACTCAAGGAAAATCAGCTGCGCCATGACGTTGTTCGCCACTTCATCGTTGATGGGCGTACCCAAGAAGATGATGCGCTCCTTGAGGAGGCGGGAGTAGATGTCGTAGGCGCGTTCACCACGCCCGGTGGTCTCAATGACGGTAGGAATGATCATTAACTAACCTCTTTTACTTGGTTTCTTCGGCAGCGGGGCGGATGCCCACGATGAAGTCCGCAGCCATCTGGACACGGAGTTCGTCACGCAGCTGGTTGATTCTGCCGCTCTGGCGGAAATGGTTCTTCAAATCTTCGAAGCCGATATGGTAGGCATTCGCCATCTGCTGGAGGCGTTCGTCCACCTTGGCCTGGCTCGCCTTGAGCTTTTCCTTCGTGGCGACGAAGTCGAGAATGCGGTGCTTCTTGATTTCGCGGATAGCCTCGGGAGAAAGCGTCTTCACCTGTTCTTCGGTCGGCTCGACGGCGTCCTTCTCGTCCTGCACGTTGCGGTTGAGCGACCACCTGATGAGGTCGAGCACGCGGGCGTTCGGCACCTCGAACGGGTTCTGCTCGATAAGCTTGTCGATAGCCTCGTTCACGGCCTTCGTCTTGGCGGCATCCTGCTTCTGGTTGGCGAGGCTCTCGGCGAGGTTGGCCTTCAGTTCGTCGACGTCCTTGACGCCCACCTGCTTGCAGAATTCCTCGTCGAAGGTCGGCGGCACGATTTCGCGCACGTCGGTGATTTCCACGTTGAACTGGGCGGTCTTGCCGCGGTAGCGTTCGTCCTTGTGGTCATCGGGGTACTTGAAGTTGATTTCCTTCTTGTCGCCCGCCTTGACGCCCATGAGGCCCTCGTCGAATCCCGGAGAGGCGGATTCGCCGAGCAGGCTGCGGAATTCCTTGTTTTCGGGGAGTTCCTGCTTTTCGCCGTTAATAACGACCTCGATGTAGTTGCCCACGACGACATCGCCCTTGCCCGCAGCGCGGTCGACGTGCTCGTCCTTGCTCCACATCTTCACCAGGCGGTCAAATTCTTCCTGGACTTCCTCTTCGTGCACGGCGGTATCGGGAACGGTAATGCCCGTGTTGTCGTAGCCCTTGATGTCGATTTCGGGGTCAATTTCGACTTCGAGGGTCAGTGCGACGCCGGCTTCCTTGTTGTCTTCGAACTTGGTGACCTTGAGCTGGCCGACCGGGATAATGTTCGCGTTCTTGAGCGCCTCGCCCACAACCTTGTCGACGGTCTCGTTCACGGCCTCGTGACGGATGGCGTCACCGAACTGCTTCAGGATCATCGCCTTCGGGACCATGCCCTGGCGGAAACCCTTCAGGGCCACCTGCTTCTTGTACTGGGAAAGCTTCTTTTCGAAGGGGGCTTCAAGGTCGGCCTGCGGGATTGCGACTTCGAGGGTGCGCACGGTTGCGCTTGTTTCTTTGATTTCAACGGACATTATGGACTCCGATATGCGGTTTAATTTGAAATTCTCTGCGAAAGGAGGGAGTCGAACCCTCACACCGAAGTACCAGATCCTAAGTCTGGCGCGTCTGCCAATTCCGCCACTTTCGCGTTTCCGCACCCAAAATTAGAAAAAGTCCAAAACATTTGCGAGCAAAACATCTATTTTATCCCTCGTTGCAAGTATTCAAGAACATAAAGATCGGCGTTTTCATTTCCTTGGTGAACATACTCATACAAGGCGTTTCCGTCCTTGTACAGAATATTATCGCAAATAACCTCGGAATTGTCAACTTCGGATATTTCGGAATCTTACAAAGCGATTACACCATATTCTGCGCGCTCGCCGATTTCGGCATGGCCACGCTCATTCTCGCCTATTTCGGGAAAAGGGCCACCGAGGGCAGGCTGTTCAGGAACGTGCTGCAGCTGAGGCTCCTCACCACGGCTATCGCCGCCAGCGCGATGGTCATCTTCGCGATTGTCGCACGCCACGACCACCCCGCCTTCTGGGGCGAACTCATTCTCGCCTTCGGGCTACTGTTCCAGCACGCGTTCTTCGACTGGTACTTCATCTGCGGGAACTTCTGGAAAAAGCTGCTCATCTCGAAAATACTGCATACCGTATCGTACACCGCCATCATGGGCATCGCACTCTGCGTGCTCCGCTTCGATTCCATCGCGCCCATCGCGCTTTCGATGGTGCTCGCGGCACTGCCCGCGTTCGGGTTCGGCGTGCGGCAGGCGTTTACCCCGGCGGTCCTTTCTATCGGCAGGCACGCGCGCAGGTTCTTCGCCCTCATGTTCAAATCCGCGGTCCCCTACGCCATCGCGAGCATCGCAAGCTTCGCCTACCTGCCGGTGGGGCTATACACCGCATCGCATGCCGCAACTCCCGAATTCCTCGGCTCGTACAACTTTGCGCACAAACTAATAATACTGGCATCGGGGCTCATGGTGCACTTCATATCGTCGAGCCTCATATCGCTCCACCAGACCGACAGCCGCACGCTCCACCTGCGCGACATCGGGATATTCACCCTCTTTATAGCCGCGGTGAGCACGCCGTTCTCGGTGTTCCCCGAATGGACGCTCAAGATAATCTTCTTTGCAGCGCCCTGGACAAGCGACGTGCTATACACGAGTTCGCTTTGCCTCCGCATACTCACCTGCTCGCTCATACTGCAGGCCATCCGCATGAACATGATATCCACCCTGCTCAAGGAACGCCGCATGGCGCTCTACTGCACGCTCATAGCCCTCGGAGGCATTTTCAATATCGGCGTGTGCTACTACGGGTCGGGCATGTTCGCGCCCGAATGCATCCCCGCGCTCACCCTAGCGGGCGACGTCTTCCTTACCGTCGCGCTCGCATTCTACTTCACCCTCAAGCGGCGCATCCGCTGGTAGGCACTCCGGGGCGCATTCCCGCGCATCCCCGTTTTTGAAAGTCGCGTCTGCAAGTTCCGCAGGCGACTGGCCCGCAGGCTCGGCGCCTTCCTGCGAAAGTTCCACGGGCCTAGAGCATATCGTGGTCACTAGGTATATCGCCACGCCCCACATGCAGTAGATGCTCTGCTTGTAGCCCGAGGTAAAGAACCACCAGCCCACGAAGTAGATAAAGAACACGTGGAACATCACCTGCCTCGGCGTAAACGGCCTGCACAGCTTCAGGTGCAGAACCGTAAGGCCTATGCCGCACAGGAACGGGAAGAACAGCACTCCCAGCAGGTGGAAATCCTTGTAGACATCCCACAGGTAGTTCACGGTGTTGAACCCGTACTCCTTCTGGATGCTCTCGTTGAACGCGTCGTCCCAGCCGAACGAATTCCTGAAACTCCCCGGGATACGGAAAAACTCGAGGAACCCGCTCAAAAAATCGAGCCCGTAGGTATGCGGGTGGTACTCGTCGTCGTTGGGCGGGTTTATCGCGTAGTCCATGTTCCAGTAGTTGTTGGCCACGTACTTGTACGGGAGCACCACCAGCACCTCGAGCGCCTTGTCCTCGACCCCCTTGGTGCCGTACTGGTTACGCAGGTTACTGATGGCGACAAAGCTCAGGATGGCAACCGCCATCGCGATAAGGATAATGAGCGGCGATATGCGCTTGTAGAGATAGTTGATGAGAATCATCAAGAATCCCAGGTTGAAAAAGAGCGCCGTGCGGTTCGGGTAGGCAAGCAGGTTCACGACAATCACCACGAACACCATCACGAACGAGACGCGCCTCACCCACACCACATCGTTAAACTTCTTGAACGCGGCAACCCCGAACATGAGCACGCACAGGGGCCCGCTACTGAACAGCAGCGGAAAGTACCCGTAGCTCACGTCCTTGCTCATCCAGCGGCCCGGATTCTCGGTGAATATGATGAGGTTCCCCGCGACCGCGATAATCTTTACCACGCCCACAAGGAACAAAGCAAACAGGAAAAACGAAATTACCAGGTGGAGCCGCCAGTTGTAGCCCTGCGGGGGAGTCGCCTCCACGACGCGCACCGGGAGAGAGCGCGCCTTCGCCGAAAGCTTCGCGACATAGCAGCCCGAACAGAAGGCGACAAGCCCGAGTATCCACACCATCCAGGTGAGCGGCTTGAAATCCGACATGAACGCATCTATCTGCAGGTAGGCAATCGCAAGCGTTATGCACTGCGAAAAACAATAAACCGTCACCGGACTAAAGAAGTCCTTCTTCAGGAGCCACGACTGCAACAGGCAAAAGAGCACTACCAGAAGGAGCGCGCACGTTACCGGATAAACAGCCATCCAGTGAAACATAGGCTATGCCTTCTGTTTTCTGAAGAACCCCTTGAACGCCTTCCACTGCTCGGCGACCGATGAACCGCGCGCCTCCTCTTCCTTGAGGTAGTCGAGCGTGTTCGCAACAATCGTCGCGATGAGGAACGTGACGAACACGGTAAAGATGAGGGTCACACCGCGCAGGGGGGCGACCTTCTTGTCGTTTTCCCAGGGAGCTTCCAGCACGTGCAGGTTGGTGAGCATCTTGGATTCCTCCATGCGGAGTTCCTCGCTCTGCTGGCGCAGTATCTTGTAGAGCGCTTCCTGGATCTTTATCTGCGCCTTCCACTGCATGTACTCGGCCGTCAGTTCGGGAGACTTCTTGAGCGACACCACGCCCACGTTCTTCTGCTTACCGTTGAGGGCGCCGTTCAACGCGGAGTTCACGCTCTTGTAGCGCTTGGAAAGTTCGTCGTAGCGCTTGCTGCCTTCGCCGCGGTCCGCCTTCTCGAACGCAAGTTCAATCGAGAGTTCCTCGCGCCTGCTCTGCAGTTCGCCCAAATACTTGATGGTCGATTCCAGCTGGATTTCCGGGTCGTAGAAGTCGTGTTCCACCTGGAACTTGGTAAAGCCCTGCAACAGCGAGTCGAGCGCATGCTCGCACGAATCCAGGCGCGACTGCATGTATTCCCTCGACTGCTTCGCCTGCGCCGTCTTGAACGCGTTGAACGCGGAATCCGCCTTGTCGAGCATGAACTGCACCATGGCGGCGGCAAGCTTGTAGTCCTTGTCCTCGATGGCGACCTCGAACATGCTTTCCTTGTTGCAGTCGAGGCTGAAGTTCTTGCGGAATTCCTTCAGCAGGTCGGCATGGAAGTTGCCGTCGAACTCGTAGTGCTCGGCAAGGTTGAACTTGTCGATGACCATGTTGTGGAGCTCCCACGAGTTGAGGATAGTCCACACGGCGTTCGCGTCGTTATCGCTGAACGAAAAACCGAGAAGCGAACTGAGGCCGCCCGAAGCCCCGCCCAGAAGGCTGCCCAGACCCTGGAGGCTCGTCTTCGATGCCGAGGGGGGAGTGACAATCGCCTTGGAACGGTACGTGGGCTCGATTACCCACATCACGAGGGCGAACACCGCGAGCGTAGGTATAATCACGATAGAGGCGCACAGCCAAAAGTGCCGCAGGTTGCTGTTGATGAGCCTGAGGCAGACTTCGATAAATCCTGAACTCTCTTGTTTCATAGTGCGCTACTGTTTGTTGTAACTGGCGTAGATGATGAAGGCCGATGACACGACCGTGAGGAGCGAGGCGAGGAACAGCGTAAAGTCCTTGAACGCCTCGTAGCGGCTCTTGGGTATCTCGATGTAGTCGCCGGGGAGAATCGGGTCCTCGGTAACGCTCAGCTTCAGCGGGTCGGGCTTGTTGCCGCGCCACACCTTCACCTGGCTCCACGTACCCGAAATCGTGTTGAGGCCCGCCGCGGCGATGTAGTCGATGGCGTGCCAGCTCGGGTTGTATTCCACCTGCCCAATGCGGGCAACGGCGCCGCCCACGTAAACGAGCATCTCCTTCACGGTAAACTCGAGTTCCGTGTTGGCCTGCACCGTGGTCTTGCTCATCTCGGTTATGGGAATCCAGCGCGGGTCGCTACCCGGTTCGCGCACGCACACGGCCTTGTAGCCGTAGTTGTGGAGGCGGCCGGCACCCGAAAGCTCGAAGTATTCCTGAATGGTGCGCCCTTCCTTGTAGGGCACGCTCGTGCGGTAACCCGGGAACAGGAGCGCGACGTTCTCGCCCATCACCTGGTAGGGCACGAATATCCGGTCACCCTGCTCTATAATCGGGTCACTCGCGAAATCGCCCTTGGTCGATATCGCGTTGAAGTCGATATGCAGCGTATCGTCGTTCCTAATAAGGGTAATGTCTTCCAGGTTCGCGGTCGGGAGCGGACCGCCCGCCTGCCGGATAAAGTAGCTGAGACGCGTCTGCGGGTCCACCGGGTGCTGGCCCACGTGCACCACCGCGCCCATGATGCTCGCGCGGAACCGCTTGAGGGCCGAAAGCTGCACGTAGCAGTACTCGCGCTTGTAGCGCTTCGATGCAAGGTCGAGGATAAGTTCGCGGGCCTCGGCGAGGGTCTTGCCCGCCACCTTCACGGAACCGCATTCCTCGATTGCGACATAGCCGTCCGGGTAAATCTGCACCGTCAGGTAGTTGTTCTCGAGCCCTATATCGAGAAAGTCGCCCGGCCCCAGCTTGTACGTGGAATCGACGGTGACTTCCGAATACGCGGGAGCAAGCGTCACGCTGCTCCTGGGCTGGATTCCCTGCTGGGTCACGCCGGTAACACCGCTCGGGAGCGTCGCCGAAAACGAGAGGGCGCAAAAAGCAGACAGGAACAGGATAAATGTCGCGAACCTAGACATAATTCATTAACCAGCAATAAAATAGACGTTCTACAAAAATACAAAAAAAGCGTGCCTACAGAGTCATTCCCGTGTCATTTTTCTATACGAAAAAGGTCCGGCTTTTACGCCGGACCTTTTTCGCAAAAGCGCTGTGCCTTAGTTGGAAGCCTTGCCTTCGCCTTCGACCATGCTCACGGCATCGGACTTGGCGGGTTCAGCAGCCTTCTTTTCCTTCACGACGATCTCGTCTTCGACGAGGCCGATGAGGGCCATTTCGGCAGCGTCACCAGCGCGGTTCGGGCCGAGCTTGATGATGCGAGTGTAGCCACCGTTGCGGGTCGCGTAGCGCGGGCCGATGGTAGCAAACAGGTCCTGCAGCACCTTCGGGCTCGTGATGAAGCGGGCAGCTTCGCGACGGGCAGAAAGGTCGCCCTTCTTCGCGTAGGTAATCATGCGGTCCACGTTGGAGCGGACAATCTTTGCCTTGTGGAGCGTAGTGCGCACGTAGCGGGCAGACTGTTCGGCTTCCATGCCCTTACCGATAATGGAGGTAGCAAGGGCGCGGAGGATGGCACGCTTGTGTTGGGCGTTCACGCCCAGTTTCTTGTTCTTTACACCGTGTCTCATTGTTAATCCTTCAAGTAGTCATCGACGTCCATGCCAAAAGAAAGGCCCATGGAGGTCAATACCTCGTTAAGTTCCACCAAGGACTTCCTTCCGAAGTTCTTGTATTTGAGCATATCGTTTTCCTTGTTGCGCACAAGTTCGCCGACGGTATGGATGTTGGCCATACGCAGGCAGTTGCTGGAACGAACGGAGAGTTCGAGTTCTTCCACGCGGGTGCGCAGGAGCGTCGCAATACGCTGGCGTTCTTCGTCCATCTCGATTTCTTCGGGGCTCTCGAGGTCGCCTTCGAAGTTGATGAAGATTTCCAGGTGATCGACGAGGAGCTTCGCAGCGTATGCGAGGGCGTCTTCGGGATCAATGGAGCCGTCAGTCGTGATTTCGAGTTCCAGGCGGTTGAAATCGGTACGCTGTCCAACGCGGGTATCGCTGATGTGCATCGCGACCTGCTGCACCGGGTTGAAGTTAGCGTCCGTGGCGATAACGCCGATCGGAGCGTCCTTGTCCTTCAATTCGTCGGCACGGACAAAACCGCGGCCACAGGAGATCTTCACATCCATGGAGAGCGAAGCGTTCCCGTTCAATGTCGCGATATGAACATCCGGAGTCAGGATAGTGACGTTCGGATTGTCCATGAAGTCCTTGGCCGTGACTTCGCCATCACCGGACATATCCAGGTGCAAAGTTTCGTCATGGTCGGAAAGGAGCTTCACGCGGATGCTCTTCAAGTTCAGGATGATGTCGGTGACATCTTCCTTGACACCCGGGACCGTAGACATTTCCTTTTCAACGCCTTCGATTTTCACGGAGACGATTGCCGCACCCTGCAGGGAGGAAAGGAGCACACGGCGGAGCGCATTGCCAAGCGTGATGCCCCAGCCTCTTTCCAAGGCCTCGACAACGAACTTAGCTTTACGACCGTCTTCGCTAGTTTCCACTTTCTGGAAGCTACGCGGCATCTGAAGTGATTTCCACATCATTGGCGATACCTCTTTGGATTAGACCCTTCTCTTCTTTTTAGGACGGCAACCGTTGTGCGGAATGCCCGTCACGTCTCGAATGGAGAGAACTTCGAGGCCCGCATTCTTGAGAGCGCGGACGGCGGATTCGCGGCCACCACCGGCACCCTTCACGCGGACGTCCACCTTGCGCATGCCGAGGTCGAAAGCCTTGTGGGCGGCGGTTTCGGCAGCGAGCTGAGCAGCGAACGGAGTGCTCTTGCGGGAACCTTTATAACCGACAGCGCCGGAGCTTCCCCAGCAGACCGGGGCACCCATCGCATCGGTAACGGTGATGATGGTGTTATTAAAGGAAGCAAAGATGTGCACCTGTGCAGATGACATGGTGCGCTTTACTTTACGTGCAGCAGCTGCACGACGCGCTGAGCGTACATTTTGAGCCATATTTCCTCTTATAACCTTTAGTTATGAAATATTCCTTCTCTTAACACACGAAAAATTGCAGGCAGCCGCTGGGGGAAAGGAAGACCCCAAACCTGCAATAGTTCGCGTCCCTAAGGTCAGGATTATTTCTTGGTTGCTCCACGACGGCGGCCGCGTCCGGCAACGGTCTTCTTCGGACCCTTGGCGGTTCGGGCGTTCGTGCGGGTGCGCTGACCACGGCAAGGCAGATTGCGGCGATGCCGTAACCCGCGATAGCAGCCAATTTCGACAAGGCGCTTGATGTTCATCTGAACTTCACGGCGAAGGTCACCTTCGACAGTGTAGTTCTTC
>JAEEGI010027153.1_pt1 | contig 10971 bp, 7 predicted proteins | sample 8958751 | NCBI WGS metagenome assembly JAEEGI01 (sample SAMN16246545, study PRJNA631951) | gut metagenome | biome: gut microbiome; feature: rumen; material: KS-attached | host: Bos | place: Iran: Karaj | collected 2018-10 | reverse complement strand
TCTACAGGAGCAACGTTCTGAAGAGCAGCGGTAAATTTAGAGGTTTCCTCGTTTTCCATTGCCTTGAATGTAGTTACAGCTGCTGTAGCATCCTCATCAAAATAGAACTTGTTAATCTTTACGGAATAACCAGGCACGGTTTCATAGAAACCTACACGAACACGAGAACCAAGATTGCGGAAGGTGAGAACAACAGGTTTGCCATATTCACCCTTAGCTACAAAAGTGCGGTCTGAATAATAGAGTTCGTTCAGATCGACATCTGCAGCTTTATTGATAGTAACAGTATAACCTTTCTCGTACAAGGAATTTGTACCTTCAGTGATTTTTGTAACTGTTACATTTTTAGCTGTAAGCTGGTCTTTACCTGCAAAAGCATAGAAGGTATAGCCATTAGTAGCACTATAATCCCAATACTTGATGGTTTGAGAAGTTACTACGGGAGAGACACCCTCAGCGTATGGAGTAAGACCTACATACTCCCAATTGTGTGTGTTGGACTCAGTTGTTCCTGCAGTATTGTCGGTCCACTCTACTTTGTAGTTGGAGAAAACAACTTCATCATTAGTTGCAGTTTCGTCCTCGGCTGAGCTGTGCTTTGTTCCATACACTACAAACTGTTCGTTAAGAGCCGCTGCGGCATCTGCTCCGCTCAAAGAGCCACGGGTCAAATTCGGTACACCAAAATCAAATCCGATAGCACTTCCTTTGGATTCAGTGGTAACTTTTTCGTTGCCACCAACGAACTCGTCGCTTGTGCAGCTTGCCAGTGCAAGAACTGCCAAAGCAATGAAGGAATAATACTTTTTCATAATAAAAAATGTTGTAAATTGGTTAATATATAAATTGGAAAACTTAATTGATTACCTTAATTACCTTGTAGGCGGTGCCGCTGCCTGTGGTCAAGCGGATAACGTAGTATCCAGCTTCTGTCGGAGTCAGGGTCGCCTTAAGGCTTGTTCCAAGTGAAGTCCAAGTGGCTGTAGCATACTTGCTGGCTGCCTTGGCTTCCGTAATCTCTTCAGCTGAAAGGATGTAGTCCCAAGCTGTCGGAATTACTCCGTCCTCAGCGGTGATGATAATCTCTTCACCGACCTTGTATTCATTGTTGTTAATTACATCACTTGTGGCCGAATAGGTAGTGATGGAAGGAGTGGCGACCTCAGTGATGGTTTCCTGATTCTCCTCAACTGCGTCAATGACAATAGCGTCGAAGGTGATTGGGAACAGCTCGGCAGGATTTTCTGGATCAGGGTTGCCTGGGTTGTTCGGATCCTCAGGTGTTGGTACAGGATTGGATGGGTCGCCCTGGTCACCGTTAGGAGCATCAGGCTGATCAGGATAATCTGGGTTTGGTACCAATGGAGCATCCGGGTTGGGGATAACGTCATTCGGGTCATCAGAGTCCGGGTCGTCGATATATGGATTGGGGTAGTTGGGATCCGGAACATAAGGAGGATCGATTTCTCCGTCACCATCTACGTCAGATGGATCGTTATCGCCGCCACCATTGTCGGGATCTGGGTCGCGACCATCTCCGTCGGTGACAGTGCCACCACCTCCTTCACCTGTATAGCCATTGCTCCTGTCGCTGATCTTGAAGATGTAGGTGTAGGAATAATTCGGCTTCCACTTCAGATACTCTGCAGGAACACTCACGTATGCGTCACGTACATGAATCTCCTCACCACTTCCGTCGAGAGCAACGAGAGTGTAGTCAACACGCATCTGCATCTTCAGCGAATTCTGCTCGTAAGGAAGAATAGGCTTGTAGTATGAGGTCACACCAGAAGTGCCATCAATGGTGTATGTACCCTTGGCGAAGGTGGTCTCGCTGGCTGATGAGCCGATGAATGCCAGGTCTTTGGAGTCGGAGATGGAACCGTCGGCAGCGATGTATTTGGATGCTTGACCAGCCTTGTCTGCTGAAACGGAGGTGTAGTCAAGTTTGCCAAAGGTATTCGAGAAGGCGAGTTTGTTGGTGGCACCAGCAAATGAAGTGACTGCAGCATTGGTTGCATCGTCGTAAGTCACCGTGAACTTGCCTGATGTTGGGAACGCTGCGCCGACACCAACAGTCCTGCTGCCCGATGGTGCACCGATGTAGTAGAATATGAGGTCCTTGATAGCATAGCCAGGAACGGTCTCATAGAAGCCGATACGCATCTGTGCACCAAGACGACGGAACTTGAACGTTACGGTCTGGTTGTACGGAACAGTTGCCGGGGTTGTAGCCGTTGCTGCCTGTGCAGTAGGGGTAGCAGTGATACGGTCGGCCACATAAATGCTGGTCAGCGCATTCGCATCGGTTACCTCAATACGCATTCCATCTTCCGTGTTTTTGATGGTTTCGTTAACACCAAGACCCGAAACGGCCACAAAGTTGTATTCCGAAGCGCTGTAGTCCCAATACTTGATGTCCTGATAGGCACCCTTCAAAGAGTTTTTTCCGACATACTCCCAGTCTGCAGTGTTGGACTCGGTCAAACCTGCTGTGCCTTCGGCATACTCGAGGAGATAGTTGTCGAAAATCGTGCTTGTCGTTCCTGCTGTGGTTTTCTGGCCATAGATGTAGAATTTGCCGCCCAGAAGTTCTGCTGACGTTGCGTGGTCTGCACGCGTCTTGGCCTGTGTGTTGCTACCGAAATCGATGGCAACCTGCTCTTCTGAAGTCTCAATGTCAGTGATTCCAACAAAGTTGTCGTTGGTGCAGCCCACGAGTGCCACACTTGCTGCTGCTGTTAGGAATAGTAGTCGTTTTTTCATTTTTAGTGATGAAATTTATTTGGGTGATTTATTGATTTACTAGAATATGCCAGATGGCAGTCGTTCTACATTTCGAATTCATGGGTGCCTCCATCTTCATAGTCAACAACGACGGCATCGAATCCGGATCCTCCCTTGCGCCTGGGGATTGGAACGGTGTCCATATCTAACTCTACAGTGATGACACCTCCCTTGTAACGCGTCTGCACCTGGTCGGTCACATCGAAGACGAGGGTAGAGTCCATACCATTGCTGAACTGCATGGTCACGTCCATGTAGTGCTTTATGCCATCGTCTGCACGGGTAACACCGGCTCGGCTTTGGGCAAATCGGGTACCATTGATGTTACACATGCCGAAAGACATCAGGCGGCCACCTGCTATATCGACACTTTCGCCATTCATGTTGCAATCCTTTTTGAAGCGTACGTTGTAGTCGACCACTATTGCATCACTTCCTGCGATGCCGGAGTTCAAGACTACGCTTCGTGCCATACCTGATAGGTTGGCGTTACCTTCGACGGCTACCACACGGCCCTTGTTGTTGTGGAAGATCACTTGGGTCAGATAAATGTAGGTGATGGGCTCCAGCAGCATGTTGATGTTCTTGACCCTAAGACCACGCTCCTCATCATAGTAGAAATCATTGAGGTTTCGGTTGATGTCGATGCCCTGCTCGTAAGCAGCGAAAAGACCTTCGGGCTGATAGAAGGAACGGGTGAATTGGGGTGCATGGTAACGACTGGAGTTCATCGTCATATTGGTATATGCGGTCACTGAGTCGAGTGTAGTTGACTCGTCGAAGATCAGGCTTTGGATACCATCGATGGTCTTGATGTCATTCCATGCGAGGATGTCCCAGAATCCCCAGTTGAACGAAGTCTCTAGCACGAAACCATTGACGTAGTTCGACAATGCTTGTGTATGAGGCGCTTTAGGATTCATGCCTGTATAGTAACGACGGATGTTGAAAGCATCCGGTTGTTCGTAACCAAGGGTTCCAAAAAGTTCCTTGTCGTAGTCGTCCCAACCATAATACCACTCCTTGGTCCAGTCGTAGGGGATGCCAAGATCGGTGACGTAGTCCCAGAAGACATCCAGCTCGAGATGAACGATGGGCATCTTGATGATGATGTCGCCACCATCGTGCAGGTGAAGTTCTGGTTCGCGCACACAGCCAATCAGAATCGGCGATGCCATGGCGAGAAAGAGTGAAGCAGAAAGTATAGCATAGCCTTTGCGGCATGACTTCTGCCATGCTGCAATAAAGCTTAGTGCAATATGTCTGCTCGTTTTTTTCACGTTAACCTTTATTTTTTATTTTTCGTCAGTTAGTAAGACCATTCCCAGTTTCTAAAACTGATACTTTTCTTTGTGCGCTTGCGGTAAAGCAGGTCGTAAGAGAGTGTGACGCCCACGCGAGTGGGACCGATCCAGCTCCATCGGTACTGGCGTTTTTTGAAGAGGTCGGCTGAAAGTGTCCACTTGTAGTAGTAGAGATGGTCTTGTTCGGTAGGATCTACTGGACATTCATACTGGAACGGGTCGTACTTGGTCCAGAAGTACCCGAACTGTGCACCGAACTCCAGACGCCAGTGGCCATTCTTGCTGAGGGGCATTACATAGCCAAAGCCTAGACCTCCTCCGTAGCCTTCGCCTATCCAACCACGGTTGGCATCGAAGCAAAGACAGTATATGCCTCCGTTGGCATAGGCTTGCAGATACCATCCTTGATAGGCTGCTCCGTTGCCATATCCTCGCTCACGCACATCGCCATTGCGAAAGTAGTAGCGGGTCTCAATCTGGTAGTTGTGAATCTGGAAGTATTTGTGATCCCAATAATGCTGCCACCAGGGGAAGTCGAAACTCGCACCATAGGTGAAATGTCCGTGCAGCGGATAATATTCGACAGCGACATTGGGAATCGGACACCAGCGGTCATAACCAGGTACATAGGCAAGGTCAAAGAGGAGATTGGTCTTGACTGAGAGTAATTCGCGACGTGGAACTTTACTTCGCTGAGCCATAATGGGGTAAAGATCTGGTACCTTGATCTCAGGCTTCTCGAAGACCAATGGATGCACAGGTTTCAATTCTTCGGCTTTCAAGTCAAAATTCTTTCGGAAAATTAGAACTACACGGGCAGCGCGCATTGCTGGGAAATATTGTCTGAGAAGACGGTACCATAGGCGTCTGCCATCGATCTGCATTAATTCCTTTTTTAAGGTCCCCTGATTGCTATCGATATACTTATTGACGATGTCGGCTACACGGTCGTAGTCTTTGTCGTTATTCTCCTTCATCATTCGGAGCAAATAGATGTAGTCTTCGGGAACCTCGAAGGTCTTGACAGGAGCATACATGGCAAAGTTGCTGTTGTCGTTGATGATCTGCAGCAATGAATTCAAACGACGTTCCGATAGAATCTTGTTCCATGGGTAAGGCCCTTCGGGCGAAGCAGCACCACGGATGTTCATTATGTCAAGTCGGTAGTTGCGGTTGTTGAAACGAGGAAGAATATCTTCTGTCAATTCCTTGCGGACCTCAGAATTCTTGCCAATGCTGTATTGGTTGACGGGAAAGATGACATCGCGCGAGATCTCGTAGAACATCGAATCGTTTACTTCGAGTTCTGGAGCGTTCGCCTCCAGGATAATCACGTACGGATAATCCTTGGTGTCTGCTATCGTCACAGACACCAGCATCATAAGCAGCAGTATGGTCAATATATTCTTCAACATTTTTGGGTTTTCATTACACGCGCGCGTAAAATTTGAATTCGTTTCGATGAATAATAAAGTTCATTTTATAAGTTGACGTATCAGCCTTCGATGAATTAGTTTTTTCTAATTTATTATATATATATTTGGGGTCAAATTTATCAATTTTTTATTTAATTGCCAAAAATAACTTATAAAAATATAATGATATTTTTAATTTTGACGCATTTTTGCCAAATTATGACTTCTCTTATCGTCAATTTTTTTAGTTTTTTTGTGAACTGACAAGTGCTTTTTGAAGTATGACCAATCTTGGCCAAGAATGGCCATAGTGCGAGCGGAGAATAACCAAACTTGGCCAAGAAAGGGTATGCTCCAACGGGAGCAAGCACTCTGTCGGCCGTTATAATGCTCTATCCAATCGCGGCATACCCAATCTTGGCCAAGAAAGGTTATGGTCTAGACGAAGAATAACCAATCTTGGCGAAAAAAGGGTATGCGACGAACGCGGCATACCCAATCCTGGCCAAGAAAGGTCATACTCCAACGGGAGCAAACACTCTATCGGCCGTTAGAGTACTCTATCCTATCGTGGCATACCCAATCTTGGCCAAGAATGGTCATACTCCCACAGAAGAATAACCAATCTTGGCCAAGAAAGGTCATACTCCTGTAGAAGAATAACTAGTTTTGGCCAAGATTGGTTATGCCGTGATTTGATATGAATCTTTCGGTTTTCCTAATGAACGATCCGATGCATCATTTGATGTTGCAATCGGTCATAATGAGGCCGAGGGCATCCTGGATCTTGAGGTCGCGGTCGCGAGTGGTGGCTTCGAGATGAGAGATGGTGAGGTCTTCGACGGGGCTTTCGGGCAGACCCTTGAGGAGAATCAGCTCCTTGCACGATTCGACGAGCACCTGGTCCATCGTGATGCGTCGGAAGACGGGAGTGAGGGGCGTGATGTCACGCACGGGCAGTCGGTTGGCAAGTTCGCCTACATAGAACGTGGAGCCGAGCATGTCGAAATAAAAAGCGCGTCCAGGCGACTTCATACGGATGCGACGGAACGAGAGGTCCTCGCCACCGCCACCGCGATTACGGCGTGACTTGAAGTAGAAGCCGTTGTTGGGCGAAGTGAAGACGCAGTCGTGCATATAGACCTTCCGAATCATACCAGCCGTTTCGGAGCCGAAAGTAACGCCGCCGGGACCGCGTTCGGCAAGACAATAACGGATGACGACATTCTCGGTGGAACGGCCCACGCGCAATCCATCCTCGGCGCGTCCTGCCTTGAGCGTGAAGCAGTCGTCGCCACAGGCCAACGTGCAGTATTCGATCAGTACGTTGCGTGTCGATTCGATGTCGATGCCGTCGGTGCGTCCACCATAACTATTGACAGCACAGCCACGGATGATGACCGAGTCGCAATAGACGGGAGTGATGTTCCAGAAGAGAGGTTCCTCGAATTCCACGCCTTCGAGCAGCACATTGTTACAAAGAACGGGCGCGAAGAACATCGGCAGGAAGATGCAGTGTGCATTGAGCTGCATCAACGAGTCGTTGGCAAGCAATTTCGGGCCAAGTACGGAGGTGGGAAGGGAAGTGCCATCGAAGACACGTTCCTCGACGGGACTCTGCAGGTCGAGGAAATCCTCGACTACGAGGCCGTCCATACGACGAGCATAAATGTCGTTCTCCTTGCCTGGTCCGATGAGGCGGGAGAGGGGCTTGCCATCGGCGTCGAAGCCTGCACCCGTTACGGCGATGTTTCGCGCCCCATTGGCATAGATCAGGGCACCGAGGGAATAGAGTTCTACACCCTCGTTGCGCGTGAAGACGGCGGGCTGATAGTCCTCGACCTTGTCGGAGAAGCGGATGCTGGCGCCTGCTTCGAGGTGCAGGTCGATGTTGTCGCGCAGCGTGATGCGTCCCGACTTCCATTCGCCGGCAGGCACGATGACGTGGCCTCCGCCGCGCTTGGCAAGTTGGTCAATGGCTCGCTGGATGTTGCCTTTGGTCTTGCGGATACTGAGCGTACGCTCGGGAAATGTGGGACGCTGGAGTTGTGGCATGCCTTCGAAGGTGCACCCGATGGGTGCGATGTCGGCCGGGCAGACCTTTGCACCAACTTCTTTGGCTGTAGGTATCTGTTCGGTGACTTGCGCCGAGGCGATTTGAGCAATCAGGAGGAGGGGGAGGAGAAGACGTTTCATGGAGAGAAGAAGATTTAGAGATGGGGAAGGAAGGAGGAGTGGGAATAATCGGAGTGATCGGAATAATCGGAGAACTCTGAGAACTCCGACTACTCTGAGGACTCCGAATTCTCAGAGAAAGAGCTCCTTAGGATACTCGATATCCTCGAGGAAGAGGCCGGAGGCGGGGACGCTGTCGCCAGCTGAGCAACGGTCCTTCTTTTCGATGGTTTCGCAGAACTGGGCTACCGAGAGTCTGCCACGACCCACGTCGATGAGCGTGCCGACGATGGCGCGAACCATATTGCGCAGGAAGCGGTCGGCCTTGATGCAGAAGACAAAGCCGTCAGCAGTCTGTTCCCAATGGGCATACATGATGCGGCAGTTGTTGGTCTTGACGTCGGTGTGGAGTTTGGCGAACGAGGTGAAGTCGATGTAGTCGAAGAGGTGACTGGCGGCCTCGTTCATCAGCTCGACATCGAGCGTGCGATAGGTGCGCATCGTATAGAGATGGTCGAATGGCGACTTGCGCGTAGTGATATAATATCGGTAGGTGCGGCTGAGGGCACTGAATCGGGCATGGGCATCGGGCGTGACAGGCACGATGCGGAGGATGGCGATGTCGGGAGGCAACAAGCCGTTGAGCTTGAAGGTGAGCTGCTCGCAATCCACCTCTCGATTAATCTCGAAATGTGCCACCATCAGTCGGGCATGGACACCCGTGTCGGTGCGCCCGGCACCTACGATAAAGAGCTCTCGCCGCAGGAGCAGCGAGAGCTTTTGTTCGATGGTCTCCTGCACGGTGACGCAGTTGGGCTGCGTCTGCCATCCGTGATAGGAGGTTCCATCATATTGAAGATAGATGAAATATCTCATGCGAGACGGCGTGAGCCATCACCGATGACTACGGGGATGACAACGGGCTTCTTGCCATACTTCTCGGCGAAGCGCTCAACCACGGTGGTGGTGAAGAGCTCGTAGAGGTTGTTGCGAACGAGGTTGATGGTGCAGCCGCCGAAGCCACCGCCCATGATGCGTGAACCGGTCACGCCGCAGTCGAAGGCAACGTCGTTGAGGAAGTCGAGCTCCTCGCAGCTTACCTCATAGTCGCGTGAAAGGCCGTAGTGGGTCTCGTACATCTTCTGGCCAACGGTCTCATAGTCACCACGCTCCAAAGCGTCAGAAACGGCGAGCACGCGATCGACCTCACCGAGGACGAACTTGGCACGCTTGATATCCACTGGATCACAGGTATCCTTGACAGCCTCGAGGTGATCCCATGTACAATCGCGCAGGGTCTCGGCCTTCAGTTCGGGGAATTTGGCATTGATGGCAGCAACGACATTCTCACAACTACGACGACGGTCATTGTATGGGCTACCAACGAGCTCGTGCTTTACACGGCTGTTGATCAGGACGAGACGGTACTCCTTTGGATTCCAGGGGAAGTACTCGAACTCACCGCTGCGGCAGTCGAGACGCATGAGGTGGCCCTTCTTGCCGAATACGGAAGCGAACTGGTCCATAATGCCGCAGTTCACGCCAATATAGTTGTGCTCGGTAGCCTGGCCAGCCTTGGCAAGCTCCATCTTCTCAACCTTGTTATCACCGAACTGGTCGTTGATAGCGAATGCGAAGCAGCTCTCGAGGGCAGCGCTTGAAGACATGCCGGCGCCAAGAGGTACATCGCCTGCAAATGCGGTGTCGAAGCCCTGTACGTCAACGCCACGCTTCTTCATCTCGCAAGCTACGCCGAATACATAGCGGAAGTGGCTTGCGTGAGGACCTGCGGGATTGTCGAGTGAGAACTCGTCATAGTCCTTGAGGTCAACGCTGTAGGCGCGAATGGTACGGGTGCCATTGGGACGGAAAGCACAGATCATGCCCTGCTCGACAGCGCCTGGGAATACGAAACCACCATTGTAGTCGGTGTGCTCGCCTATAAGGTTGATACGACCTGGAGAAGCATACACAGCAGTAGCCTCACCACCAAGATGTTTTGTGAATTTCTCGCGAATTGTTTGAATGTCCATGATATTGAAATGTTTTTATTAATGGAACTAAGAATAGGGTTATATAAGTGAAGAAAAGGGCACACGATGAGTGTGCCCCTTAGTAGGAGATTAGTCCTTCTTTGCAAGATAAGCTGCCAAATTGGCGGCATTGGTCTTCTGCTCGTTGGTCGGCTTGTTGAAAGGAGTGTGGAAGCCGAAGACCTTTCTGCGCTTCTTTTCTGATTTTGCCATTTTTGTTAGAATTATTTAATTGGTTGATGATTTAACTCATTTGGTTGAGAAGGCGTAGATGGTGAGCTGGTGATAAACTTCACCGGGAGCCAACGTAGCCTGCTCGAACTGAGGTTTGTTGGGTGAGTCGGGGTGATGCTGCGACTCGAAGCAGATTCCCGAGCGACGTGGGAAAGCGCAACCGTGCTTGCCCTCGAAGCCAGTGAGGAAGTTGCCGGTATAAACCTGGATGCCAGGCTCGGTGGTATAGGTCTTCATCACGCGGCCGCTCTTGAGGTCCTCGAAGACAGTAGCGAGGCAAAGTTCACCTGGCTTGTCCTGGTTGATGGCGAACGAGTGGTCGTAGCCTGAACCGTTGCGAAGCTGCTCGTTATCATCATTGATGCGCTCGCCAACGAGGTGAGGAGTGCGGAAGTCGAAGGGAGTGCCCTCGACGGGAGCCTTTTCGCCGAATGGGATGCTGACCTTGTCGATAGGCAGGTAGCGGTCGGCATTGACGGTGAGCATCTGTCCTTCAACGGTCGAGGTGACCTTCTCGATGCCAGCGAGGTTGAAGTACGAATGGTTGGTGAGGTTGCAGAGCGTCAGCTTGTCGGTGGTAGCCTTGTAGTCGAGACGAACCTCGTTCTCGTCGGTGAGCTTGTAGCACATCTCTACCTTGAGGGTGCCGGGGAAGCCTTCCTCGCCATCGGCGCTGGTATAGCGGAGTACGAGTGTCTGATCGTTGATCTGCTCGGCATCCCAAACTACTTTATGGAAGCCCTTGGGGCCGCCATGCAGGCTGTTGGGGCCATCGTTGAATGCGAGTTGATATTCTTTGCCACCGAGAGTGAACTTGGCACCAGCGATGCGATTGCCATAACGGCCGATGGCAGCGCCGAGGGTTGGCTCGGGACCATTAACAAGACCGTCGATGCTGTCCATGCCCAAGACGACGTCGGCAAAAACGCCATTGCGGTCGGGCATCATCAGTGATACGATGGTACCAGCATAGTTGCACACACACATTTCAGCGCCCTTGTTGTTCTTGAGGACATAAAGGGC
>JAEEGI010027148.1_pt1 | contig 10973 bp, 8 predicted proteins | sample 8958751 | NCBI WGS metagenome assembly JAEEGI01 (sample SAMN16246545, study PRJNA631951) | gut metagenome | biome: gut microbiome; feature: rumen; material: KS-attached | host: Bos | place: Iran: Karaj | collected 2018-10 | reverse complement strand
AGAATACAAAGAACTTTCAAAGGCAAATTTCAACCTTGTATTAAATCCCGAATCAAGACATGCTGCTCAGGATATGCAAAAGCGTTTAGGCATTCCTTTTATCGAAATGCTCCGTCTTTATCAGCCTGATAAAATCCACAACCAGTATGCACTGCTTGCAAATGCATTAGGTGTTAAATTCGACGATTCCGAATACTACGAAAATGCCAAAAAGAAAATCGCGGATTTCAGAGAGAAACACGGTGAATTAAAGTTCGCTGTCGGTGAAATCTTAAACGGCGATGCAATCGAAATTGCTTTGATGCTCGTAAAAGAAGGCTTCAAAGTCGAATGCGTATTCGCAACAATCGGTGAACTTAATTACAGGTTCTTAAAAGCACTCGCAGAATTAAGTCCCGACACAAAGGTTTACTCCAATCTCTCACCGACAATGCTTATGTACGAAAATGACGATATCGACTGCTACATAGGATCTGACTGTGCTTATTACTTTTCCGATAAGCCGGGCGTCGAATGGTGTGACGATAACGAGCCTTTCGGATATCAGGCCGTAAATGATCTTTTCGATGCGCTTGATAAAGAACTTACTAAATAATATGGTTTACATAATTTCTATTAACAGGTAATTTACATGAAGAAATTTTTAAAATATATGTCGCCCTTTGCTCCCGATCAGTCCGGCGCCTGCGGTGTCTTTTATGAGCTGGGCGGATTAATAATAATATGCGATGCCGGCGGATGCGCAGGCAATATCTGCGGTTTCGACGAGCCCAGATGGTTTGATAAAAAAAGTGCTGTTTTTAGTGCTGGTCTTCGTGACATGGATGCTATCATGGGGCGCGATGACAAGCTTATTCAGAAACTTGCTCTCTCCTATGAACAGCTTAGCGGAAAATTTGCGCTTATAGTCTCTACTCCCGTTCCCGCGATTATTGCCACGGATTTACGGTCACTGGAAAGAATGGGTGAGAAAAAGATTAATGTGCCCTGCATTGCTTTAGACTGCACGGGTACAGGATACTACGACAAGGGCGAAGAAAAAGCCTGGTTTCGTCTTTTTGAAACATTTGCAAAAGATACCTTCGAAAAGGTTGAAGGGAAAGTCGGAATCATAGGTGCAACGCCTATCGAAACCGGTTATAAAGATGATGTAAATCTTAAAGATTATCTTTCAAAAGAAGGATATGAAAATGCGGTTGTTTATTCTATGGGAACAACTCTCGAGGATGTAATAAAAGCCGGTGAATGCGAGAAAAACATCGTTATTTCACTCGCAGCTTTGAAAGCCGCAAAATACCTAAAAGATAAATTCGGAATTCCTTACGAAATCGCTTATCCTTTTATACCTGAAAACATCACAAAAGAAGCAAAGAATTACTCCGGCAAAAACATACTGATTATCCACTCTCAGTTTGCCGCTAACGAACTGAGAAGCACAATCGGAAACACCGACAAGATTAAATGCGCCACATGGTTTATGCAGGATAAGGAATTCGCTAAGGAAGGTGATATTCAGTTAAGCGGCGAAGATGATCTTACTGAATTACTTGAAAATGAAAACTTTGATTTGATTATCGCAGACTCTGACGCATTTGCCTTAATCAAAGCTGCCGGCTATAAAGGCGACTTCATCGACTATCCGGAATTCGCAGTTTCTGGCCGCTTATTAGGTTAACATAAAATATGACCATTTGGGGACGGTTCCAAAATGGTAAAAAAAGCCAAAATAGAACCGTCCCCGTTTGGCTCATTGGAGAATATTTTGAATACTTGTATCATCAGAGTATACGGCATTGTGCAGGGTGTAGGATTTCGCCCGTTTGTGAGCCGTACCTGTCTTGAAAACAACATAAAAGGTACAGTTGCAAACAAAGGCTCGTATGTTGAAATACATGCGCAGGGTGAAAATATCGATGCACTTTTTGATGCATTAAACCACCGCCCGCCCAAACGTTCCGTTATACTTGAAATCATAAAAAAATATGAAGATGAAGAACCTTTTGATGCATTCACAATCATCGAGAGCGAAAAAGATCCCGGCGAGATTTTTGTATCACCCGATATTGCCATTTGTGACGAATGCAAAAAAGAACTCTACACTCCCACCGATAAAAGATTCATGCATCCTTTTATCAACTGTACCAACTGCGGTCCGAGACTTACGATTCTCGACTCAATGCCTTACGACCGCGTACGTACAAGTATGGGTGAATTTGAAATGTGCGATTACTGCCATAACGAATACGTATCACCCTCTTCCAGACGTTATGATGCACAGCCTGTATGCTGCAACGAATGCGGCCCCGAATATTATCTCTTTGATAAAAGCCTGCTTTCAGTTGCTCCTAAAAACAGTGAAGAATCATTCATAAAATATACCAACATAAAAGGCCGTGATGCAATTACCACAGCCAGAAAAGCAATCATAGAAGGTAAAATCGTAGCGGTAAAAGGTATCGGCGGTTTTCACCTTGCATGCGATGCAACAAACGAAGAAGCTGTTAAAAGACTCCGCGTACTTAAAACAAGACCGGCAAAACCTTTTGCCGTAATGATGCGTTCTTTCGAAACGGTTTTAAAATACTGCGAGGTTAAAAAAGAGCAGGAAGAACTTTTATGCGGTCATCAGAAACCAATCGTTCTTCTAACCAAAAAAGAAGAATGCAAAGAACTCGCAGAATCGCTCGCACCCGGCAATCCGACACTCGGTGTCATGCTTCCGTATGCACCGATTCAGTTACTTTTATTTGACTATAACGACGACCTTTCTATGCCCGATGCCCTGGTTATGACATCGGGAAATGCATCAGGAGCTCCCATATGCAGAACGGACTCCGACGCATTAAACGAAATATCTTCATTTGCGGATTACATACTTTCGAACAACCGAAAAATAAGATTAAGATGCGATGATACCGTTACAGACTTTTTCGAAGAAAAGCCTTACATGATTCGAAGATCGCGTGGCTTTGCTCCTCTTCCCGTAATGGTTTCATCAAAAGTTAAAGGCCATATACTTGCTATCGGCGGTGAGCTTAAAAACACATTCTGCATCGCAAAGGATTCAATGCTTTATCCTTCTGCTTACATCGGAGACATGGAAGATCTTCGTTCGGTTGAAGCATTAAAAGCATCAATCGCCAGAATGGAAACTCTTTTAGAAGCATCACCCACTCTCGCCGTATGCGACCTGCATCCTTTGTATCACACTACAGAGGTCGCAGAAACGCTTAATTTGCCCCTAATTAAGGTCCAACACCATTATGCACATATTTTATCATGTATGGCAGAAAACAATTACCTGGACGACGTAATCGGTGTTTCCTTTGACGGTACGGGCTATGGAACTGACGGAACTATCTGGGGTGGCGAAATACTTAAGTGCAGCGTCCGTGATTTTGAAAGAATCACAAGCGTTGCTCCTTTTATCCAGTCAGGCGGTGATATTTCCGCAAAAGAAGGCTGGAGAATCGCAGCAAGCATTCTTCGCGACACTTCCGAAAACGGCAAAGATATCGCACTTAAATTAAACCTTTGCAGCGAAAGCGAATTTAATCTCCTCGCTCAGATGGCTTCAAAAAATATTAACAGTATAAAATCCACGTCTGCCGGAAGAATCTTCGATGCAGTAAGCGCAATACTTAACATTAAGCGTTCTTCCACTTTCGAAGGCGAAGCATCAACATCGTTAATGTTTGCCGCACAAAAATACGAGAAAGAAAATCCCGGCATATCTTTTATGAGTGATATCGAGCTCATAAAAGACAATGTTTTAAACACAAACGAACTTGTATTAAACATCGCCGAAAAATATTTAAACGGCGAAGACAAAGAAAAACTTGCTTACTATTTCCACGATATACTCTCTTCGATGATTGTTAAGCAGTGCGTTCTGTCTTCTTTAAAAACAGGCATAAAAACCGTCGCACTAAGCGGTGGTGTTTATCAGAATATTTTGTTACTTAAACTCACAAAAGAGAAACTTAAAAACGAAAACCTTAATGTCATCCATCACAGCATTATCCCGCCCAATGACGGCGGCATAGCTTTGGGACAGGCATTATACGGACTTTATCATTTAAACAATTAACGGAGGATAATAAAATGTGTGTTGGTTTACCTGCAAGAGTAGTCAGTGTTAACGACGGTACCGCCATCATCGATGCCAACGGCGCCAAAAGAGATGTCCGCGCAGAGCTTCTCGACGATCTTGAACCCGGCGATTATGTGATGGTTCACGCCGGCGTTGCAATCGCAAAAATCAATTCGGACGACGAAGCCGAAGGAAGCGAAGTTTTAGGACTTCTTAATATCTCATAAAAGAAGGAAATACCATGAACGAAATAATCGAAAAAGCCCGCGAAATAATAACTTCATACGACGGACCCAAAGTCCGCATCATGGAAGTTTGCGGAACTCATACTCATGAAATATTCAGACTCGGAATACGTTCTCTTTTACCGGAAAATATCGATCTTATCTCCGGCCCCGGATGCCCCGTCTGCGTTACACCCGTAGGCTTTATCGATGAGGCATTATTCCTCGCGCTCGAGAAAAACTGCCTTATCACAACATTCGGAGACCTCATAAAAGTACCAGGCACCGAAATGAACTTGGCAGGTGCAAGAGCAAAAGGCGGAAACATAAGACCAGTATACTCTCCCGATGATGCAGTGGAAATTGCAAGAGAAAATCCCGAGGAACAGGTAGTATTCTTATCGGTCGGATTCGAGACAACTACTCCATCCTCATGTCTTGCTGTAAAAAAAGCAAAAGAACTCGGACTTAACAACTTTTCAATACTGACTGCAAATAAATCAATGCCCAACGCTTATCTTAAATTAAAAGGAAGCGCAGACGCATTTATTTATCCGGGTCATGTAAATGCCATTACAGGAAATTCCGTATGTAAAAAACTTAAAGATGACGGCGTATCGGGTGTAGTTGCAGGATTTACCGCAACAGAACTTATGACCGCTTTGGCAGTTACAATTGAAATGTTAAAGAAAGGCGAACCGTTCTTCGTAAACTGCTACCCCAGAGTCGTAAAAGACGAAGGAAGCATTTCTGCTCAGAAACTCATGGATGAAGTAATGGAGCTTTGCGATACTGAATGGCGCGGCCTTGGAATGATTGAAAAATCAGGAATGAAATTAAGAAGTGAATATTCCGATTTTGATGCAAGAATAAAATTCAATATGCCACACATTGAAGGAAAACCCAATCCGGGCTGCAGATGCGGTGAAGTTTTACAGGGTCACTGTAAACCTTCCGACTGTCCTTTATTCGGAAAAATCTGCACTCCTCTTCATGCTGTAGGAGCATGCATGGTATCCGATGAAGGAGCCTGCTCTGCTTACTATCAGTACAATCAGTTTTAAGAAATTGATTAACATAATCTGTTAACATATTTAGTTTACATAATTTTGAAAGGTGCAAAGAAAATGGAAAACGTTATTACACTTGCCCACGGTTCGGGAAGTATTCAGACAAACGAACTGATCAACGGAATTTTTAAATCAAATTTTGACAATCCCAATCTTACCTCAGACGATGCAGCAGTACTCTCTCTTGATGACGGCAAGATTGCAATGTCCACAGACGGGTTTATTGTTTCCCCCTATGAATTTCCCGGCGGAAACATCGGTAAACTCGCAATCTGCGGAACGGTTAATGATATAGCATGTATGGGTGCAAAGCCCAAATACCTTACATGTTCCTATATTATTGAAGAAGGCTTTCCTGTTGAAGAACTCGAAAAAATCGCCAAATCCATGGGCGAAACCGCAAGAAAAGCCGGTGTAGAAATTGTTGCAGGCGATACAAAGGTTGCAGGTAAAGGTCAGGTGGATAAAATCTTTATTACAACAACAGGTGTGGGCAACATTGTTGAAGGCGTAAATACATCTGGTGCATTTGCAAAACCCGGCGATAAGATTATCGTAACAGGCGATATCGGGAGACATGGCTGCACTATTCTTCTTGCAAGAAACGAATTTAATATCGATGCAGATATTACCAGCGACTGCGCACCTTTGTGGAGTAATATAGAAGCTGTATTAAACGAAACAAAGGATATCCATGTAATAAGAGATGCTACAAGAGGCGGTGTGGGAACAGTTCTATATGAAATCGCTCACCAGAGTAACGTCGGAATATCTCTTGAAAGTGAAAAGATTCCTGTAGATCCAGGCGTTCGCGGTGTATGTGCAATGCTTGGTCTTGAGCCTTTATATCTTGCATGTGAAGGAAGACTTGTATTCTTCGTTCCCGCATCCGAAGCAGACAAAGTACTGAATGCATTACAGGCTTGCGAAAACTCAGAAAAAGCCGCAATCATCGGCGAAGTCACAGAAGAAAATGTCGGCAAAGTAATATTAAACACCGCAGTCGGTGCCAAGACTTTACTCTCCCGTCCCAGCGGCGAGCTTCTTCCGAGAATCTGTTAATAAATTCAAATCTAATATTTCGATTATGATAACAAAGAACAGTTATAACAAATTAGAGCCCGGCAAATTCGCCGGGCTCATTTGTTCTTTTACTCTTTTGATCTTTTACACTTTTGATCTTCTACTCTTTTGCTCTTTTAGAAATATAGTCTATCTAAGTATCGGCCGCTTCTTTTGAAGTAACAAAAATACTGTCAGAACGATTGCAACGCAGCCTATCACAATTCTTATAATTGATCCTTCGGCCGCCTCGAATACAATCAACCCGAGATCTACAACTATCATGGTTACAAAGAAGAATTTGCCAAATCCGGTAGTAAACATACTTCCGCGGAGTGCCTTGCGGCAAAGCAAGAAAGCAGTAACGAAAAGTATCGCTGCCAGAGATAATGCAATTAATGCGAACATTATATAAGGTGCATTATTAAGACATTCCGTAAAAGAAAAGGAAGGCGGATCAGGAATCCAGTAACTTTTTGTATGATCATATACATAATGCCAATAGTAATATTTAATGCCAGACAAACTTTCTGAATATGACAAAAGTATCATTCCGAAAATCATTGTCAAAAGCTTAATAAAGGGCGCGCTTACAGATACATCGATTAAGGCATAGAACATTTCAACCGCAAGGAATGCACAGACCGTATATAGTGCAAATCCAAACAGTAATTTGGCAACTATGCCTTCATACGGAGCAAAGAAAACTCTGTCCAGTGCACGGAATCTGTATACAATGATAATCTGCGTTACGAAAGTTATGCATATCGGTATTATTATCATCAATGAATCCAACAGTATTTTAAAGAAGAACAGTTTTCTTCTCTTAACCGGCAGCCTTTCCATATATTCCGTAAGATATCTTCCGTCGTTTAATAAGAATTGAAGCACTTTTACCACGCTTAGAATCAATACCGAAAATAACAGGATATTAGCCAGGTATTCCAGCATCGTTAGTGGATATGCAGTCTGGAAATGAAACCACAGTTCCTCAAATACCTCTGTCGACATCTGTGGAATATTGCTGAAATCATATTCTTTTATGAGTTTAATCGTGTCACCTGTTTTGATAATACCGAATACCGTGCATAAAATAATCGGTATTAAATACATGCGTGCCATGCCTGCAATTACACTTATTTTTCTTACTTTACCCAAAGAAAAAGCCGCACTTTCCTTCTTCTTTGATTTAAGGATTATAAAGAAAACAGCTAATCCTATTGCAAACAAATCTATCCAGAACGTCAATTCAAAAAATATTCCGCGCACATTTCCTATGCCACCGATTACTGCACTATAGTAGTAATCTCGAATCATATTATAATTTGCCATGATAAGCAGTAATGCCAGAATAAAAATAATAAGTTTGATGAGCGTAGGATACACCAGAAAGCGGTTCTTCGTAAACTCTCTCTTGCCAAGAGTATTGCGAATCAATACACCTGCTATTGTGAATACAATAAAACTTATAAATATATATGTATACAGTTTTGATCTGTCAAATCCAAATGCTCCTAAAAGAATATTATTGAAAGAATCGGTTACAAACAATTCATATGCGAAACACAGGAATACACCGCCAAAGACATATCCGATCAGTTCTTCTTTTATGATTGCTCCGAGTAAGAACATTATGGCAAATGCACCACATAAAAGAAGTGCTAAATATACGTATGATAAAATTCCCGATATGAAAACATCATCTTTGATAAGAGCAAAATAATACTTATCCTGATGTAAACTAAGCACGGAAATAATGTAATCGTGTCCCTCCGAAAGAGTTTTCCCAAGAAGAATCCTGCATCTTAAGTATGATATAAAGAAAGATACCGTCATACATATAAATATCGAAATATTGCCGGTCACAAACGAGAACCATTCGAAATCTCCGTTATTAAGCGGAAGCCTTGTATAGATATTCTTTTCACCCAATCCTTTATACAAAAGCTTATAGAAAATCATAAATATCATAATGAAAAGAATCATTATAATAAGACTTCCTATAGCATTTGTTGCATCAAGATGAAGCATGGTATTCGTAAAAGGCAAAAATGAGCTCCTTAAAAATGTCGCCAGATCATTTGCCGCAGTAAAATGATCCGAGAGGTATTTCGCGGGATTGTCCGCCAGTCCCTCGGGAAAACCGAGCGATAAATTGTAATTGGTAGCAAACACAGTATAGGAAATCGCGGTAACAAGCAAAATTATCCAAAATCCCAACGTTTCGCGAATATATTTACCATAGTTTTTCATAGGCTTCTCCTGTTATTGAAAATTTTTATCACCGAGAGCAACGAAATACTCTTCCAGTGACAGATCCGTAACTTCGATAAAAGATGCACCAAGAGTCTTAAGCTTTTCTTTGATGCTTTCATCTTCTTCCTTTGAATTCATGGTATATATGCTGCCTGTATGCGATACATGTTCAAATCCGGCGTTTACAAGATTCTCATCCGATACGCCTTTTTCAAACACAGCCTGTACGCGTTTAATCTTGCTCTTAAGTTCATTGACCGCCACATTGCTTTCAATCTCTCCCTGATGCATGACGGTTACAACATCGCAAATTTTCTCCAGACTTTGTAAATTGTGTGAACTGATAAAAATACCGGTGCCGTTTACCTCGACCTCGCGAATAAGCATATCGAAAAACTGCGTTTTTGCAATAGGATCAAGTCCTGATGCCGGTTCGTCCATAATGATGTACTCCGCTCCTTTAGACATCTCAAGCATTATATTAAGTCTCATTTTCTGACCCTTGGAGAGGTTGTTAGCAACGGATTTAAGGGGTATCTTATAAATCTCGTTATACTTATTAAACTTATCGATACTGAAAGTATCATAAAATCTCGCATACATCTTAAGCACAGCCGACACCGTGTAAAATGGCACGAATTGAGCATAGTCTCCGACATAGGCTATTCGTTTCTTGGCATCCAAATTGTCGTATACATCGTTACCGTCTAAAGTGATACTTCCTTCATCGGGCGTATATATTCCCACAATACATTTAATAAGCGTTGTCTTGCCGGCAGAGTTTTCACCAATCAGGCCGTGAATCTGTCCTTTGTCAATTTGAAGCGAGACATTGGAAACGGCGGTTTTCTTTTCATATCTTTTGGTAACATCGTTAATCTTAATCATACTTCCATCTCCTTATACAGATTCTTTACGAGGCTTGTTACATCATCCTTTGAATAACCCATCATTTTAAGTTCAAGAATGGCGGATTTTAAATCTTTTTTGACCATTGAAAGTTTCCCTTCATCGGGTTTCAATTCAATCTTCTCGGCAATAAAAGTGCCCTTTCCGCGGATGGTCTCGATAATTCCTTCGCGCTCCAACTCCTGATAAACTTTGGCAACCGTTCCGGGAGTTATATTTAAGTCAAGTGCTAATTTTCTGACCGAAGGAATGGCATCTCCCGGTTTTAAATTACCGCATAAAACATGATATTTCATCTGTTCTGTTATCTGTTCATATATTGCTTTTGAACTTTTGTTATCAATATGAAACATGTTATATCCTTTCGTAAAACTTATATATTTCGCAGTCAATTTGTCTGTATCTAAAAAAAATAACTGTATCACTCGTACTGATACAGTTATAACACTTAATTTTATATTTGTAAATAGGTTTTTCAAATTTATTATTTCTTTCGCGATGCTTTAATTCGTTCTGCAGCGCGCGATAAAGCAATCATGGTTCCGGTCGGTCTATAACGCCTTTCCTTGTAATTATATTCACATATAACCGATTTCAATTCATCATAAAAGATGTTTAATGAATCATCGGGACTTCCTTCCTTTGCTTTTACAATGTCTTCAAGAAGTGCTTTTTTTAGATCATTTTCAATATATCTTCCTCTTAAGGTTTCTATAAGCATCGGAAGAAATTTACTGTTTCTAAGCATATCCCGGTACAGCGGATGTGTCATGAATTCGTTCATGCTCTTTAGAGTCAGAACAGTCTTGTCGGGAAGCCATGGGTCCTCGGCGTATGCCTTTTTGACCAGTCCCGCAAAAAACTCAAGATCATCGCGTTCCTTCCTCTTCCTGTCAGCCTCTGCTTTGTCTTCAGGTTCTTTTTCCTCAGGCATGATACTTAATATATCTGCCCAGAAGGCCTTTTCGGCTTCATCATCCGACTCAATTTCTTCAGCGGTTTTTTCGGCCAGATTATCCCAGAAACGATAAAAAGAATAATTATCTTTTGACAGAAAAGATTCAATCGAGATATCCGCTTCTTTTTCCAGCTCTTCTGCCTTTTGACCTTTTACGTGATAATATGCATTCTTTTCTTTAGGCGTATCTAGTATTTCCGAAAAAGCGATCTGAGCCAGTTCCTCCATACCTTTTTCATCATTAAGAATTTCTGTCAGGCTCTTGAAAGCATTGTGTATCTTCTTCCATTCCTCGGGATTTTCTTCGGGATGATATTTAGCCGACATTTTGGAGTAGGCTTTTCGAATCGCTTTCAAGTCATTGGTTGGAGCCAGGCCAAGGATGGCAAAAAGACTTTCAA
>JAEEGI010027147.1_pt1 | contig 10974 bp, 6 predicted proteins | sample 8958751 | NCBI WGS metagenome assembly JAEEGI01 (sample SAMN16246545, study PRJNA631951) | gut metagenome | biome: gut microbiome; feature: rumen; material: KS-attached | host: Bos | place: Iran: Karaj | collected 2018-10 | reverse complement strand
ACTTGCCCCGGGGTTAGACAACATCGGTATCTTCCTCCCATACACAGGTATGCAGCACATACTTTTCGATTGTCTGGCACATGATACTCTGATAATGACTTCCGCCAATGTTCCGGGCGAACCGATGATCCTCAGGGACGAGGATGTTCTGGAAGAACTGACCGCTGACTGCTATTTGTTCCATGATCAGAGGATAATCAACCGTGCCGACGATTCAGTGGTCAGAGCATACGGTGACAGGACACTGTTCATCAGGAAATCGAGAGGTTTCATCCCTTCATACCTTACGACCAGATCCGATGTCTGTACGGTGGGTATAGGGGCACAGGAGAACCTGTCGGGAACGGTCGCGGCATACGGCAGGATGTATTCCACGCAGTACATCGGCAACGGGGAATCATTGAACGTTGCAGAATATCTTGAGACTGCAACAGATTCTTTCATCGATCTTCTCGGATGCACACCGCAGGCCGTGGCTATGGATCTCCATCCCGCATACGTGAACAGGAAGTACGGGAAGAAGCTGTCAGAGAGATACAATGCACCCATATTCGTGATACAGCACCACTGGGCACATGCAGCATCATTGCTTGTAGAGAACGATGTAGATGAAGCCGTCGTTCTAACATTGGACGGCACCGGCCACGGTACCGACGGCAACGCCTGGGGAGGCGAGGCCATGATCGCGGATTACAATGACTTCAGAAGACTGGCTCATCTGGAGTACATACCTTTGATCGGAGGGGAGAAGGCCCTCCACGACATCAGAAGGCTGAAGTTCGCCGTGGATTCCGTCAACGGCTCGGATACCCCTTACGTCACCGAGAGGGAGGCGGACGTGTTCTCGAAGATGTCGAAGAACAGCGCCCTCACGTCCTCCTTCGGGAGGTTCTTGGATACGCTGGCATACTCGCTCGGCGTCTGCAGCCTGAGGACGTACGACGGCGAACCCGCCATGAAGATGGAGCCCCTCCTGGCGAGGGGGAGGAAGGTCGAGGGGTTCGAAACAGAACTGAAGAACGGCCAGGTCCTCACGTCGCATCTCTTCAGGGACATCGGGAGGTATGACAGGTACGACGCCGCCTACTCCGCGGTGGACTGCGTTCTTGAGAGACTCATAGAATCCGCCGCCGATGCCGCTTCGAAGGAAGGTATAAAGCAGATAGGCCTCACGGGAGGCGTCTCCTACAGCATACCTATAAGCACGATGTTCGCATCCCATGTCAAGAAAATGGGATTCACGCCCGTGTTCCACGACCGCGTCCCCAACGGGGACGGAGGGGTATCCGTGGGACAGGCGGCCATAGCACTGAGGAAGATACAATGAGAAACACCCTGTTCGTCCTGCTCGACGGTACCGAGGACGACCCCAATCCGGAACTCGGCGGCAAGAAGCCGTTCGACGTGGCCGAAATGCCGTTCATCAAATCGAACGTGCGCACCAGGGGCAGGACCACCGGCAGGGGATACACCCACATCTTCCTCAACGAACTGTTCACCGGCCACCAGCCCAAACTTCAGAGGGCGGTGCTGGAGGCCATGGGATTCGGCATGGAGGTCAAGCCCGGAAGGGCGGCGTTCAGGCTGAGTCCCGCACGCATCAAGGACGGGATGATCCACTGGGCGTACGACACCGACAGCTTCCGCAAGGAGCTGGAGGTTGCGGTGAGGAGGAACCTCCACATAATCGAACCCCTCCACCCCGAATTCAGGTTCTTCATAAGCTCGAGGGCCATAGTCACCGTCGACTGCGACGACGTACCCATACTCCCCGGTCCCCCAAAGGACACGGAATATGTGGAGGTCCCCGGATTGATGGGGGAGATGGTCCGCGCTGTCGCCGAGGAACTTGACGGCCTCACTGATTACCCGTGGGGCGTCGGTACGATGGATGAACAGTACCCGCACTTCGAGTGTCTGGACAACCTCATGGCATTCTCGGACAGCCCCACGTCGCTGGGCATATGCGCCTCGCTCGGTTACGAGTCCAAGGTCATCGACGATCTGGAGGAGAGATTCGCAGCGGCAGCCGAAGCGCTGAAGGGAGGCAACGTCTTCCTTCACATCGACGAGATCGACGAGTACAGCCACATGAAGAAATGGCAAAAGAAGGTGGAGATCCTGGAGGAGTCGGACAGGCTGATGTCCAAGTACTTCTCGGGACACGATCGCATATTCTACTTCATCGACCACGGTACGTCTTCAGTCACCGGGGAGCACCTGCCGGTAACCGTACCGTTCTGGTCCAATTACGATACGGATGTCGCCGAGAACGAGATGGTCCCGCTCAACACCCTGCTCAACAGGATGATGAGATAAGTTTTTCGAGAAGTTCGGTGTCGAGGTTCTCCCCAATCATGTCCGCCAGCAGGTTCAGCGAATCGTCGTACGCCTTGCGTATGTCGTCGTAACCGCCCGACGACTCCTTCCCTCCGGACAGCGTGTCCTCCTCGGGCAGGATGATGTTCCTGTACGGGAGTATCCCCAGGCATTCCATGCCGGTGAGCTCCCTCATGCGGTCTATCGCTCCCTCGAGTATGGAGGGTTCCCCTCTGAACCTGTTGATGATGAATCCCTTCAGCAACGGGCGGATGTCCTCCGGGACCAGCAGCCACGTGCCGTACAGGGCAGCGAAGACCCCTCCGCGCTCTATGTCCGCCACCAATACGACGCTCATCCTCCTCTCCCTGACGATGCCGATGTTGGCGACGTCCCTGCGGGTCATGTTCACCTCCGCCGGGGAACCGGATCCCTCGCATACGATATCGTCGAATCTGGCACTTAGTCTGTCGTAGGCGTCGCAGGACACCTGCATCCTCTTCTTGTAGTCAGGGATGCCGTCGGTGTAGACCTTACCGTTGACCACGTATTGGATGACGTTGTTGCCCGCGGGCTTCAGGAGTATGGGATTCATGTCGCCCTCGGGCTCCAGGCCGCAGGCCCATGCCTGTATGGCCTGACCGATGCCTATCTCCGCCCCTTCGTCCGTTACGACGGAATTGAGTGAGAGGTTGGATGCCTTGAACGGCGCCACCTTACGCCCTTTCCTGGCGAGATATCTGCAGATTCCGGCGGATACCGTGGTCTTCCCCGCGTTCGACGACGTACCCCATAGCATCAGCGCCATTCATTCCACCCCAGCGATCCTCTTGAACAGGTCCATGTCCATGTTCTGCCTGAACCCTTCGGATATGGCGTCGATGCTCTCCTCCAGGCTCTCGTTGTAGTCCTTCTGGGTCTTCTCGTTCGCGGTGTGTCCCGCTATCCTCAGGAGATACTTTCTGAACGTGGGCATCTCGAACACGCCGTGCAGATACGTGCCGAAGATCATCTGATCCTTCCTGCAGGACCCCTCGGGTCCGGACTCTATCTCGAACAGAGGTTCCTCACGGATGACGGACCTTCCGACGTGTATCTGGTATCCGGTTATCTCCTCTCCGGTCAGCAGGCACTTCCCGCGGTTCCTGACGGTGATCTTGTCCTCCTGCGTCCATGAGGATTCGTTGTCGAACAATCCTATGCCGTCGATCTCCAGGACCTCGGGGTCCTCTATCTTGAACGGGTTGTGCAGCTTCTTTCCGAGCATCTGGTATCCGCCGCATATCCCGACTATTGGTTTCTTGCCTGCGACGGAACGCACCGCATCGGCCATGCCGGAATCGTTCATCCACTTCATGTCCATCATGGAGTTCTTGGTACCCGGGATCACCACCAGGTCCACTCCGTCGATCTCCTCCGGATCGGTGATGAACGTGACCCTGACGTTCTCGCAGTAGAAGGGATCGATATCTGTGAAGTTGGCCATCCTCGGCAGGCGGATGATGCCGACGGAGGTCTTCCCCTCGCCGACGGTCTTCACCCCCCTCAGGGACTCGGAGTCCTCCTGCGGGAGCCTGTGGTCCATGTGAGGTATGACGCCAAGACAGGGTATGCCGGTGCGCTCCTCTATCATGCGGATGCCCTCGTCCAGATACTCCTTCTTCCCGCGGAGGTTGTTGTACAGCACCGCCTTGATCCTGGCGCGGTCCTCCGGGGGCATGAGCATTATGGTCCCCAATACATAGGCGAAGGAACCGCCCCATTCCATGTTCACGACAAGTACGCATGACGCATCCGCCACCTCGGCGGCGCGCATGTTGGCGATGTCCTTGTCGTAGATGTTTATCTCCGCGGGGGATCCGGCGCCCTCCATCACCATGATGTCGTTGCGCTCCAGGATCCAGTCGGCGTTCTCCTTCAGTATCTTGTAGGAATAGTTGGGGATGAAGTCATTGTAGTATTCCTCCACGCCGTAGACGCCGAACACCTTCCCCTCCACGACCACCTGCGAGCGCATGTCGCTGGTGGGCTTCATGAGGATCGGGTTCACCCTGAACGTGGGCGTAACTCTGGCAGCCTGGCACTGTAAGGTCTGGATCATCGAGATCTCGTGACCATCGGGCGTCACCTTGGCGTTGAGGCTCATGTTCTGCGACTTGAAGGGCATCACCTTATAGCCCATGTCGCTGAGGATGCGGCAGAATGCCATGGCCGTGACGGATTTACCGGCGTCGGACGTGGCGCCCAGTACCATGATAGCCCTGCCTCTCTTGGGTGATGCCATGACGGGTGGATGGATTGACCAATAGAATAACTTAGCGTTCTGAATGGTAAAACAAAAGAGGGGCGGGGATGTCCCCCGCCCCGGTTGTTGGTGTTTAAGCTTTCTTCTTCTTGACGACGAAGAACGCACCGGCTGCCGCCGCGATCACGACGACCGCGATGACCGCGACGATCCAGATCGGGAATCCTCCCTTGCCTCCGTCGTCCGCGGAGTCCTCGAACCCTAAGTAGTACATCGACAGGTGGCTGGTCCCGAAGGTTGCCTTGCCGTCCGCATACTTGCAGTCGATGGTCTCGGCCACCACCCCGTCCTTGATGCAGAACGCCTTCAATTTGTCCGCGCTCTTCCCCTCGGGGAGGGTGTAAGGTACGGTGAACGTAGCTTTACCATCACCGAAGTTGGTGTTAGCGCCGAATGTGATCTCATAGACGGGATTGTCACCGACGATCTTCTTGGTGGCATCGTCGAGAGTGCCCTTGTCCACGGACTCCATCTTCAGCTCGCTCCCCTGGGACAGGGATTCGATGGCCTTGCTGTCGAATGTGACTGTTCCCTCCGAAAGGTCGACTGAGAGCGTGGACGAGGGATCGGCAGCGGCCTTCTGCTTGACAATCTCGATGTACGATGCAGAGATCACCGCGGATGCGGTGCCGGATTCGATTCCGAAGGAATCCAGCGCAGTAGTCCCGTAGAAGGCATCTGTACCGTAGGTTGTCACGGTCCCGGGGAGGGTCACCGATGCGAGCACGGCGAACTCATAAAAGGCGTAGTCACCGATGCTGGTGATTCCGCCGGTGGCGGTCAACGCCTTGGCTGTGGTCTTGTAGCGCTCCCACGGGGCGTGGGTACCCTCACCGACGGTGTAATCGGTCATATCGCCGGAGCCGTTGATGGATAAGGTATCGGTTGCGTAGTCGTACGCCCAGGTCATGTCGTCCCCGCAAACGCCCTTGGATGCGATGCAGAGCTTGGAGCTCTTCTTCACGAAGAGGGCGCCCTTCAGGTTGTCCACCGTCTGGTCAATGGTCTCCGAACCGTTGTGGTTGTAGAAGGTCACGGCGGAGAAGGGGTTGCTGCTGGTATAGAGCAGGCTGGTCAGGCCGGTCCCGATGTATACCTGGGTGATTCCGGTGCATTGTCTGAACGCATCGCCGTAAAGGGTCGTGGTCCCGTTCCCGATGTAGATCTCGGACAGGCCGGTGCAGTATGAGAACGCTTCGATGCTGATTGTCTCGACGTTATCGGGAATCGTGACGCTCGTGACATGACTGCACGATGCGAAGACGTTCTGGTTCAGGATCGTAACCCCCTTTCCGATGGAGATCGAGGTGGCGGACGAACAACCGTTGAACACATGGTACCCCATCGATGTGACAGAATCAGGGATGACTATCGAGGTTATCCCCTTGCAGCCGTAGAATGCGGAATCGCCGAGGGTCACAGCCGATGAGATGTCGGATGAAACGAACTTGGCGCATTCGTAGAACACATAACCCCCGAAGGTAACGACGGATCCCGTGGGGAACGACTCGAGTTTGGAACAGCCCTGGAACGCACGGTCGTGGATGGTCGTCACGCCGCCTCCAGGCGAGACCGAGACCAGATTGCTACAGCTTGCGAAGGCGAAAGTGCCGATGTCAGTCACGGACACGGGCAGATTCACGGACGTGAGCGAGGTGTTATTGTAGAACGCATAGTTCTCGATGGAGGTGACCGTAGCGGGGATGGCGTACGATGTGGCGGTCTTCTTCGCAGGGTAGATGATGAGTGACGTCTTCCCCTTGTCGAACAGCACCCCGTCCTCCGAACTGTACTTCTGGTTGCCGGAGGAGACCGTGAACTGTTCCAATGCGGTACAGCTGCTGAATGTGTTGGTTCCTATGGAATCCACGCCCGCCCCCATACTGATGGTAGCGAGAGCAGTGCAACCGGAGAACGCACTGTCTCCGATGGTCGTCACGGAATCGGGTATCGTCACCGAAGCAAGCTTAGAGGTATAGTTGAACGCACTGGAGCCGATGGTAGTGACGGTTCCGGGGATGGTGTAGTTGGTGTTGGTTCTGGCGGCCGGATATCTTATGAGCTCGGTCTTCCCCTTGTCGAACAGCACCCCGTCCTGGGAGCTGTAGGCGGTGTTGAGATTGTTCACTGTGAATGCCTGGAGCGCCGAGCATTGGCCGAACGCTATCGCACCGATGGATGTGACCGATGCGGGAATGGTGATGGATGTCAGTTTGCTGCAGCTTACGAAGGCGCTGTCCCCGATGGACTCGACCCCGTTGCCCAGATTCACGGAAGTCAATCCGCTGCACGACTGGAATGCGCGGGCACCGATGGACGTAACGGTATCGGGGATGGTCAGCGATGTGATCTTGGTGCAACTCGCGAAGGCGTAATCCCCGATGGACTTGACCCCGCTGCCGAAGGTCACGGAAGTGTAACTGTCCTTATCACGGAACGAGTTGGCATTGATGTAGTAGTCCTTCTCTTCGATACTGTCTGGAAGGGCCAGTGCCGCGGCGGTTCCGACGTATCCCAAGACATACGGCTCACTGTCGATGACCAGATACCCGAAGTCGTCCTGGATCCTCACGGCCGATTCCCCTGAAGTACTGGAAAGTATGACCGCGAATTTCGCCACGTTTCCGTATGAGGAAGAGCCCTTCTCAAGAGGGAGAGCGCTGAGGTTGAAGATCTCGACGAGACCGTAACAGTTGCTGAAGGCTCCGTCGGTGATGGTGGTGACGGACGATCCCAAAGTAAGGCTGTAGAGGTTCGAGCAGCTCCGGAACGCGTAGCCCCCGATAGAGGTCACCGAATTAGGTATGGTCAGCGAGATGATCCTGGTGCAGCCTGCGAAGGCGCTGCTGCCGATGCTAGTCACGGTCGAGGGGATCTCCACCTCGGTGACGAGAGAGCAGGTGTTGAACGAATAGGAGCCGATGGTCGTCAGTCCCTCCGGGAGGGAGATCGTCTTGATGTTCTTCTTGTAGGAATCCCATGGGGCCAGATACGGGGAATAGGCCTGGTAGTTGATCATGGCCCCGCTTCCGGTGATCGTAAAGGCGCCGTTCTCGTCGTTGTATTCCCAGTTCAGATTATCTCCGCATGTGCCGTTGTAAGTGGTGGCGGAGGATGAATCGGAATCTGCGATGACGGCTGCGCACACAATAGCCAGCACCGCTACCGTCAGTGCTGCGGCCAAGAATAATCCAGAGGAGAGCCTGCGTTTCCCGCAGGGTTCCCCGCTGTCATGACTGATTGACATGCGGACGTTAACGCTTCTTTAGATTATAACCATTTATCAGGTCCAGACGATGACCGCTGAAGGTTAATGTCTAATCCATGAAATCGAAAACACTAGATGGTGCGGATGCCGGGATTCGAACCCGGGTTATAGCCTTGGGAAGGCCAAGTGATAACCACTACACTACATCCGCTTGGACGGGATAATCCCGTCGTCCCTATTAACCGTTGCGCCCGTGCGCGCATACCTATTTAAATAATAGTACGATACGCAACCGAACCGAATGGTGTCTGAGTTTGAGTCTCAGGCAGGAGTGTAAATCATTATGATCAGCAACTTCACAGACATTGGTGTCCCCGAGGACATCGCAAAGGCCATGAATGACATGGGATGGGAGACCCCCACGCCCATCCAGGTAGCATCCATCAGAGAGGGTATCGAGGGCAGGGACATGTTCGCCCAGGCCCAGACCGGTACCGGTAAGACCGGTGCCTTCGGATCCATCATCCTCGGAAGGATCCCCGCGGTACAGAAGCTCCCCACCGCCATCATCCTCCTCCCCACCAGGGAGCTGGCCCTCCAGGCCTACGAGGAGATGACCAAGCTCGCCAAGTACACCGGACACGTCTGCGTGCCCGTCTACGGAGGAAAGGGAAAGAAGGCGGACATCGAGGTCCAGATCGAGGAGATTGGCAAGGGATGCGACATCATCGCTGGAACACCCGGAAGGGTCAGGGACCTGGTCACCAGGCAGGCTCTGAACCTCACGGACATCAACCTCCTCGTCCTCGACGAGGCGGACAGGATGCTCGACATGGGATTCATCGAGGACATCGACTTCATCATCAAGCCGATGAAGAAGGACAAGCAGGTCCTGCTCTTCTCCGCTACGATGGCGGAGAACGTCAAGCAGCTGGCGTTCGACTACACCCACGACGCCAAGGAGATCACCGTCTCCCAGGACGAGATCGTTCTGGATCTGACGAAGCAGTACTACATCTCCGTCGGAAGGAGGAACAAGTCCTGGGCGCTCTGCCGTATCCTCGACATCGACAAGCCCAAGGCCATCATCTTCTGTCAGACCATCAAGATGGTCGACATCCTCGAGGAGAGGCTGTCCAAGCTCAACTACAAGATCGAGGCCATCCACGGCGACCTCCCCCAGCAGAAGAGGGAGAGGGTCATCAGGGACCTGAAGGAGGACAAGATCGACGTCCTTATCGCCACCGATGTCGCCGCAAGGGGACTGGACATCGAGGACATCAACTACGTCATCAACTACGACATGCCCGACAACGTCGACACCTACATCCACAGGATCGGAAGGACCGGACGCGCAGGCAAGGAGGGTAAGGCCGTCTCCTTCGTGACATCCGAGGAGGAGCACCTCGTCACCGAGTTCCAGAGGAGGACCGACATGGTCATCGAGAAGCTCGAGGTCCCCGAGGAAGAGGGCATGAAGGACACCGTCAAGAAGGTCATCGACTACGACCAGATCTCCGACCCCTTCGGAATGGTCAGGTTCGAGATCAACCTCGGAAAGAACGACGGATACGGGAAGGTCGCCATCGCCGACTTCATCATCCGCAACGGAAGGATCCGCGACGCGGCCATCGGAAAGATCCAGCTCGGCCCCGACTCCTCCGTGGTCGAGGTCCACAGGGACTTCGCCAACAGGATGACCATGGACCTGCCCAAGTGCAAGCACAAGGGCAAGCACATCCAGGTCAAGGTCATTCAGGACTGAGACGGAAGCGGGCACAGCCCGCTCCCAAACCGTTTCCTGTTTTCTAACTGTTTCCGCGTTCCTATTAAATAATCCCCCTTATGTCTGGCACATGTCCGCACCGAGGGTAGGTTACATGGGGATCCCTTTCTCCAACAGCTATGCCATGGCGCGGATCTTCTCGGAGAGAGCGGACCTGAAGGATCCCGTGTTGGTGCCTCTGATGACCGCCCGTGCCACCATGGACGCCTTGGTCGAGGGGACGATCGATTACGGCGTGTTCGCCAAGGAGAACCGCATAGCGGGGAAGGTCATCGAGACGGACAACGCCCTCAGATGGATGGACATCGAGACACTGGACGAGGACTGGCTGCCGATCCACCACTGCGTCTTCCTGAGGAGGGAAGGCGACGAGGTGAAGAGGATCGTATCGCACATCCAGGCGCTGCTCCAGTCCGCACGCAACCTCAAGAGGCTCTACCCCGACGCCACACTCCTGGAATGCGAGGACACCGCCTATGCGGCCGAGATGCTCGCCAACGGCGATCTTCCCGAAGGTTCGGCAGCACTCTGCCGCAGGGATGCCGGAGAGCACTACGGCCTGTTCCTCGCCGACGAGAACGTCGAGGACGACAGGGAGAACATGACTCGTTTCGCGTTCATCCGCATGTCTCGAGAATGATCAGAAAATGAGAAACGGGGCGTGTGCCCCGTGTTTACTGCTCGATGAGAGCGAGGATGTTGCCGATCTGGACGGTATCGACTGCCTTACCGTCGAGCATCAGGCGCTTCTCCATCTCGAAGAACTCGGCACCGACGGAGACCTTCTGTCCGTCGACGGTGACCTCGACGGCACCCTTCGAGAGCTGCGCGGCGATGTCCTCGAGAGGCATCGCGGATACGGCACCTACGATGGCCTTGGCCTGACCCTTGAAGGTGGGTCCGAGCTTGGCGTGAACCGGTTTCACGGCGACGACCTGCTCGTCCAGCTTGGCCTCGGGCGCGATCCTGACCTCCTTGGCCTTGGTGGTCTCCATGATGTCCGCCTTGGATGCCTCGAGGATCTTGGCCTCGTTGCCGACGAACTCGATCATGGCGAGGTCCCCGTTCAGCGGGACCTTGTTCTCGGACTTCCATGCGCGGATGGCCGCGAGGACGTCCTTGAGCGCCTCTCCTGCCGCCTCGGCCTGCTCGTCGACGAACATGGGCTCGGGCCATGAGGTCAGGTGGATGCTCTTGCAGCCGTCGATGGCCTTGAAGTGCTCCTGGTAGATGTCCTCGGTGATGTGGGGCTGGAACGGCGCCAGCATCTTGATGGCTCCGAGGAAGACGTTGTACAGCGTGTACTTGACGGCGTCATCCTTCCTCGCCTTTACCATCTCGACGTAGTTGTCGGCG
>JAEEGI010027143.1_pt1 | contig 10974 bp, 6 predicted proteins | sample 8958751 | NCBI WGS metagenome assembly JAEEGI01 (sample SAMN16246545, study PRJNA631951) | gut metagenome | biome: gut microbiome; feature: rumen; material: KS-attached | host: Bos | place: Iran: Karaj | collected 2018-10 | reverse complement strand
AAGGCAGCATATACTCGTCGAACAGCAAATCTTTGGAATAACCGAGAACAACATCGGCCAAAACGTTACTTTCGGCAAAAAGCATTTCCTTGAGCGTGGTGTCAGCCTGCATCTGTTGGGCAAAACGGGCATAACTAAGCTCAAAAAACACATCCCGCTTCCCCATGAGGTTAAGGGCTTGATGACGCATTTGCTCGTTCTCTTTTTTGTCTCCTATCTTATAATATACATAAGTGCCAACCAAGGAAAACAATAGGATGACAGCCATTCCAATAGCAACCCATTTGGAGTCTTTCACGACCTTAGATGGCGTTCTTTTGCGTTGTACAAAAGCAATCAGCAATCCTATGACCACCAAAACCAATCCTGGCAAAGGCCATAGGAATCTTAAAGTTTCTTTCAGCCTCGGTTTCCCAACGATTTGATAATAGGCCAGCACCTTGCCATCGTCATTCACGACAGGTTTACCTTCACCATTTTCCAGAACAAGAATATCGGCGTCAACAAAACGTGGAATACAACGATTCTCGTTTGAAAAATAAGCGTTATCAATTTGATACGTAGTATTGATGAGCTTGTAAACATAATAGTCCGCATTCCCTCTTTCGAATGACTTCACGTAATAATTGCCAGAAAGCAAAGCACAAATCGTATCGTGACCAATCACGTTGTTTCTTTTGATCAGCTTCGGATTGACATCATTGCGATTCCAATACACCAAGGTGTCGTCCCGGAAAATAACCAAACCCATTTGGTGTTTTTCGAGTTCATCATGGTTAAGGTCCAAATCGATCTGGGTTTGCATCTCCATATCAAAATTCAAAATTGATTCTTGCAAGGATCGATTCAAATAATCCTCCTTCAATGAAAGGTAAAAGAACAATCCTAGTGTCGACAACAAAACGACACCGAACAAACAAAGAATGAAACCGGTTCTCCTAGTTCTTTTACTTTTCATCACTGCTTTATATTAAAACTAAAGAATTTCATTGATATTGTGAGGTTTACAAAAATCGCGCCAAATCAACTTTCAAAGATCAAAACGTATTACGACTCTAAAAATGTAAAAAAGCGCTTAGAGGAGCCAAAACTGGGCAAATTTTCAATTACGGATTTTCCTCTCAAAAACATAAACCAAACTAGACCATTCACCTGAACGTCTTGCCTTACAATTTGAGATGAAACCACGATACAAACCACGAACCAAAGGAAGAGAATGATGCCTATACTGTTCACTCAAATATGAGATATAGTAGGCATCCCACTTCAATTTATCCATCTTAACTAATTCTAAACCGCTGGTTTTGAATATTTTAGAAAGTGTGATTCGATTGAAATGGTTCAAATGCCGGGGCACATCGTACGCAGCCCAATGCTCCTTATAATACTGTCCATCATAGGATTTGTAGTTGGGTACAGCGATAACAACACGACCAGATGGTTTAACAAGTCGTTGTAACTGAGCAACTTGCCACTTCAAATCATCCACATGTTCAAGCACATGCCACATTGTAATCACATCAAAAGCACCATCAGAAAAACTCTCCAATTCCTCACTTGTAATGATCATTCCTTTCATCCGTTTTTGGGCGATGGCTTTGGCGTCTTCAGAAGGTTCCACTCCAATACATTCCCAACCATGCGTTTCGGCAGTATGCAGGAAATCACCAACACCACATCCAATATCTAACAATTTTCCAGGTTGCATACCACTAGTTGCAAGTCTATACTTATGTTTCAAGTTTATTGATTTAACTCGCTCATAAACCTTTGGGATGAAGCCCTTTTTATTCTCTTGATGGCTATAATACGCTTCAGATTTGTAATATGCACCGATTTTTTCTTTATCAGGGCGTGGCATGGTATAGAGCAAACCACAATTCAGACATTCACAAATATGAAAATCTTCCTTGGTCAAGAATTCATCTTTCAACCAAAGATTGATTTGCGCTTTTTCGGATTCGCACCATGGACATTTATTGTTCATCTTTTTTCGTGTTTCATGTGAAACAATTATGCTATCTTCCTAAGAATATGGCTAATACGTTGATATCAGCAGGAGAAATACCGCTAATTCTAGAGGCCTGGCCCAGTGTTTCAGGTTTGTAACGGTTCAGTTTTTCGCGGCATTCGTATGATAGAGATTGTAAGGTGTGATAATCGAAATCCTTGGGGAGTTTTACGTTTTCCAAACGGTTAAGTTTATCGGCTAACTCATATTCTTTTTGGATGTAACTATCGTATTTGATCTGTATTTCGGCCTCTTCAAGGCATTCTTTCATAAACCGATCTCGCGTCTTGAATTGTTCTAACAGAGAAACCGAATCGATCATTTCATCCAAACTGATTTGCGGTCGCAACAACAAGTAGGACAGTTTCAGCTTTTGGTCAATCTTAGAGCTTTCCTTTCGTTCCAGAAGCCCATTGATCTCCTCAGGATAAACGTATGTATCGGTCAAGAATTGCTTGATCTCTTCGACTTTAGCTTTCTTTTCTTGGTATTTTTCGTAACGGTCTTTCTTCGCCAAACCAAGTTTATACGACATCTCTGTAAGTCGGGCATCGGCATTGTCTTGCCTCAGCAGGATCCTATACTCTGCCCTACTCGTGAACATCCTATATGGCTCGTCAACACCTTTCGTGATAAGATCGTCGATAAGAACGCCGATATATGCCTGGGTTCTCGACAAGACCAAAGGTTGTTCATCACGCAATGCCAATGCAGCATTGATGCCGGCCATCATGCCTTGACAGGCGGCTTCCTCATAACCGGTTGTGCCATTGATTTGTCCGGCAAAATACAACCCATGCATCAATCTTGTTTCCAATGAATGATACAATTGTTCAGGTGGGAAATAATCGTATTCAATGGCATAACCAGGTCGATAGATCTTGGCGTTTTCGAAGCCTACTATCTGTCGCAAGGCTTCGTATTGGATATAATCGGGAAGGGATGAACTGAATCCATTGAGGTAGTATTCTTCAGTCGTCCAACCTTCGGGTTCAACAAAAAGTTGATGGCTGTCCTTACCCGCAAAACGTTCTATTTTATCCTCAATGCTTGGGCAATATCTGGGTCCTACACCTTGAATTCTCCCATTGAACATGGGCGAGTATTTAAACCCTTTGCGCAGCGTTTCATGCACCTTTAATGATGTGTGTGCAATCCAGCAACTTCTCTGCTTGCTTATCCTAAAAGGCTCCGTATACGAAAAACCAACCACTTCTTCATCACCCTTTTGCTCAATCAGTTTACTAAAATCAATGGTACGGCCGTCGATACGAACTGGCGTGCCAGTCTTAAGACGCTTGGCTTCAAAACCATAGTCCTTAAGTTGTTCGGTAATGCCATGACTGGCCACCTCACCCATCCTGCCGCCTGGGAAATGCTGTTCACCGATATGTATTAAACCGTTCAAGAAGGTACCATTGGTCAGGATGACGGCTTTACTCTGGATCTCCCCTCCCATCATGGTTTTTACGCCTTTCACTTGGTCGCCTTCGATCAATAGTCCCGTCACAGTGTCTTGCCAGAAGTCGAGATTGGGTGTCTTTTCCAACAGGCTGCGCCACTCGACCGAAAACATCATTTTGTCGCTTTGGCATCTCGGACTCCACATGGCAGGACCTTTCGACTTGTTCAGCATCCTGAATTGGATCATGGTACGGTCGCTGACGATACCAGAATAGCCGCCCATGGCGTCGATTTCGCGGACGATCTGTCCTTTGGCGATACCGCCCATGGCAGGGTTGCATGACATGGAAGCAAACAGCCGCAAGTCCATGGTGATGAGCAGGACCTTGCGGCCCATATTAGCCGCCGCTGCCGCCGCCTCGCATCCGGCATGTCCGGCTCCTACAACGATGATATCATACGGTTCAAAATACATGCTCTTTATCAGTGTTTCACGGGAAACAATTGATTTATCTTTTTGATTATCAATATTATAAATTACTTGTTCATTTATTACGGGCCCTTCGACAGGCTCAGGGACCCTTAACTCTTGAAAGAGCTAAGGTCGTTGAGCTTGTCGAAATGCTACGCATTCAACGTAGTTAAACGCCGACTCTAACAGTTTTAACGCTTCGTCCTCTTTTTCACGCATTTCTTTTTCTTCTTCATCGGTCAGGTCGTCAAAGCCAATGAGATGCAAAACGCCATGAATGATGACACGATGCAATTCGCTCTCATAGCTGCGACCAAAGGTCACGGCATTCTCCTTGATACGGTCAATGCTGATGCAGAACTCACTCGATAACACGCTCTCACAGTCTGTCAAAGGGAAGGTGACAATGTCGGTATAGAAATCGTGGCAGAGACGCTCCCTATTGATCTCCAACAATTTCTTATCACTGCAGAAATAGTAGTACAACTCCCCTACCGTCTTGCCGTAGCTTTCTGCCACCTGGCTGATCCAAGCCTTGTCGCGCTGAGGGTCGATGGGCGGCATTTCCACATCCAATGTGCTGAATCTGATCATCTTAGTGCGTGTTTTTCTTCAAATAATACTCGTTGATCTTGTCCTTGTAATAAGGCGCATATTCAATCGGGTTAGTACGCAGAAACTCCTGATTTTTCTTGAGTGACTGCTCATAAAGATACTCATCAATACGACGGTCGAAATGCGAGCCTTTGTATTCGTTCGACTTGCGCTTCTCCTCTTGTTCGCGTTTTTCCTGCGCCTTTTGCGACTCCAGCATACGTGATTCGATGCGTTGGCTGCGTTCAATCATCTGCCGGTTGATCTTCTTGTTCACCAACTCCTCTTCCAACTTCTCCATGTCCTTGATGATTTCATTCAAGCCATCATCGCCGATTTGGCCGTTTTCCTTCATCTCCTTCAGCATCTGTTGCATACCCTGGCGCAACATTTCCTGTTCAGCTGCCATGCGTGCAAACTCCTCACTCGTGGAATTAGACATCTGCTCTCCCGATTTTTCCATCTGTTGCATTTGCTGCTGCATCTTCTTGAGTTGTTCACTAAGTTGTTGCTGCAGTTGTTGCATCTTCTGCATGCTTTGTTGTCCTTGACCCGGCTTTGGCATTGAGCATGACATCGGCATGCCCATAGATTCCATACTGTTCTCCATATTCTCCAACGATTCAGCCAACATCAATGCCAAATTGTTCATCGACATCATAGCGGTCTGTTGATGCCGAACGGCTTGCGAAAGTTTCAAGTCATTGAGGTATTTCATCGCGTTTTCCGTCTGATTCTCAATGATATGGAGCTCATCAAAAACGAAATTTTGAACCATGGGTTGACGCATGGCCATGCTACGCAATGAATCCCGAACCATATTGAAATTGTCGGCTACCTCTTTCTGATGAATGATCTTTTCAACTAAAGACGGGTCATCGGAACGCATACTTCCAATCTCTGTCATCAGACCTTCTTGTTCATGTGAGGCGTGAACAACGTTTTCAAGCAAAATACGCATCAAATGCGCATCTTCGGCCATCTGTTGCATGCCTTGCATCTGCATCATCGACATCATGTTTTGGGCCATCTGCTGCATCTTCTGGCCGGCATTCTTTTTGTTTTGCTGCGATTGCTCCTGCTGGCTGTTTTGCTCGTTCTGCATGGCGTCTTGCAAGTCCTGGTCGATGCTCTCCTGCATTTCCTGGTCCTTTTCCATGTCGAAGGGTTGCTGCATCTCTTGGTTCTTTTCAAGGAGTTGGTCGAGGTCGTCCATCATTTTGTCGAACTCCTCTTTCGCTTCCTCGGCCGATTTTTGGTCATTCTCCTCCCCTGCTTTATTTTGATTTTCAGCCTCTTGCTTCTGCAACTCCTCGCCGAGTTTGTCCAATTTGTTGGCCAAGTCATTGAGGTCCTTTTCCATCTTCAGCTGTTCCAAAAGCGAGAGGTTGCGGTCGAGGAGCTCCTGCATCGACTGGTTGTTTTTCTTGATGTCCTGCATCATCTGTTGCATCTGCTCACGAGGCATCTCTTCTAGCAACTTATCGATCTGCTCCATCATCTTCTTCAACTCTTCGGGAATCACCTCGTCGAAGAGTTTGTTGATCTGTTCCTGCTTCTTGATGAGGTCTTCGTTGCCCAAGTCGTGCTCTTTCATGAAGTCCTCGAGGTTTTTCTGCTCTTCTTGCAACTTGTTCCATTCGTCTTGGATCTTTTGTTGCTTTTCGAGCAGGTCTTTCATTTTCTCCTTATCCGACCAATCCAAGTCTTTCTTCTGGATGAGGTCTTGCAGCATCTTCTCGATCTCGTCTTGCAGCTTGTCAGCCTCTTGCGACTTCTCCTGCAGGCGTTCCATAATGTCTTCCGATTGTTGGTCTGCAATGCTGTCCAATGCCGACTCCGAAGGCTTGTAATAGGTAAAAGTCTCCGAACGCTTTGACTTGGGTCCATGGAAGCCGTCGTTGTCCCACACCACAAAATAAACCTCCATGTTCTGTCCAGGCATGATGCCAAGGTCGTCCATGTTGAATTGGTAGAAGAACGATGAGCGAGTCTGTTTGAGATCAAGAGGCACAGTCTTGACGATGTTCTTTTCAATGGGTTCCTTGACGATGCAGTTGAAGGTCAACTTGCTGAAGCCATAGTCGTCGGTGACGAGGCCCGAGAAATAGACATCGGCAGAGAGTTGTTCATCAAACGACTCCACACGAATGTCGGGGTAAGCGTCGGGGATGACATCAACAGAGAAGGGTAGGGGATCCATGCTTTGGTTCCATGGGTTCTGCACTTGGACCTCGAACTTGGTGTTTTGTGCTGCGACAAACTGATAGGCAAAAACATCGTTGTTGGCTGTCAGGTCAGTAGTGAGAGAGTCGCGGGTGACGGACATTTGCTCGGTGTCGCGGGTGGTAAAGCTGAAGGTAAGGTTGGTGCCTTGCGGAACAATGAGTCGCGTCTTGGCATCCAAAGTCTCGTTGGTGCGGTGGATGTATGATGGATAGCGCAACTCGCAGCGGTAGGAGAGTAGGGTGGGGTTGGGGTGCACGGTGATGTGCAGGGGACGGCTGGTGTAGTCACCACCAATGACATTAAAGGTCAAATCGTTGAAGAGGTTCTTAAAAGTGTAGCTGAAATCGTTGGCCGAGCCTTTGGTCATCAGTTGTTGCCCAAGTTCGCTTTTCACATAGAAGGCATCGGGGATGCGGTCGCCCGTGACGCGGATATTGAACTTCACTTCCTTACCTTGGGTGGTCTCAATGTCGTCCTGTTCAATTTCTACCTGGTAGGGTAGGGGCTTCTCATAATGCTGCTCGTAGTTGACAATGCGCTGCGTGGGTTGCACAGCAAACGAGGGCAAAAACACCATCAAGGCTATTAATATAAGGAGAGAACCGAAAAAGATGCCGAGATACTTCAGGTTGCCGCGCAAATCGACAGCATCTGAAAACCGGATAGGGGAGAGGCGGGCACTGCGCTGCTCAATGGTGGCTGCCAATAGGGCATTGTCATCGGAGGTCCCTGAGCCCGTTGAATCTAAGGTCCCTGAGCCTGTCGAAGGGCCGACAGCACTGGTAGAATTCAAAGCCTCCATCTGGTTGCTCAGCTGTATGGTGTTCAGCAGTTTATCCTTGATTTCAGGGAAAAACTTGCCAATCATCACCGAGGCTTGTTCCACCGACATCTTCTTTCGGAAACGGATAAGGTTGACGAGTGGGATGAGGAAATGGTACACCAAAACAAAAGCACTACCTGCCATCAAAAACAGGAAGAGCACAAAGCGGCCTTTGGGTGGAAACCAAGAGAAATATTCCAGCCCGTTGATGAGCAGATAGAAGACAATCCACAGCACGGCACCCACCAACACGCCTTGAATCAGGCGGTTGAGGTAGTACTTCCGCGTGAAGCCTTCGATTTTCTCTATCAATTTGTTTGGTGCAGACATAGCAGGCGCAAAGATACAAAAAAATGAGAACCTGCAGGTTCTCATTTTTTTGTATCCTGAGCCACATGTCGGACTCGAACCAACGACCTACGCATTACGAATGCGTTGCTCTACCAACTGAGCTAAAGTGGCCTCTCAATTGCGGCTGCAAAAATACAACATTTTGGGAAAATAGATGCATTTTTCTGAAAAAAACTGGTTTAAGGATTGCTTCGCAAGAAATCTTTCAATAATAATTATTTAAAATCTATTGAAAATCAAATATATAGAAAATTTTTACCGAAAAATACAATAATTAAACTAATTTTTTAGTTGTATATTCAAAAAGTTATCTATATTTGCAGCGTCAAGACCTATCAAAATGGCTATCAAACGACACATAGTATTATTAATGGTGATGGGATTATTCACCTCATGCGCGACTCAACGAGTCAAGTATGTGACTTATGTCCCTGATTCGGTGACTATGTTTGAAGTCGTCAGGGCCGAAGTATACGATCTTGACATTCCCAAAGACAATAAGATCGAAGTGCTCTCGCTGACCAACTGTGGTCTTGACCGGATTCCTTCGAGCATCAAACATTGCAAAAATCTGCAAAGGCTGAACTTGGAAGGCAACCAGATTAAACATATTCCAAGATGGCTCACTAAGCTGGATAGTCTTGAGGAAATCAACTTGAACTTCAACAAACTGAATTTGAAAAGACGGGATATCCGCCGTTTGTCGAAGGTAGAAGATGTTCTGTTGGCAGGCAATGGCATCAAGAAACTCCCCGACAATGTTGGTGTGTTGCAATGCGAAAGCCTAAACTTGTCAAAGAACCAACTCTCCGCCTTGCCCAAGTCGTTTGCAGAACTAAAACAAGCTAGATACCTAATTTTCTATGACAACGCATTTGAGACCATCCCGGATGAATTGGCTGGTTTCAAGAATTTGAAACACCTGGATTTTTACAAGAACAAGATTACGGAAATCCCTGATTTCATTGGCAACATGGATAACCTGCAACAACTTTTCTTGTCGTTCAACAAAATCGAGGAGATTCCAGACACTTTGCGTAACTTGAAGCGCCTGAAGTATTTCTATATCCACCACAACGAATTGCATTTCTTGCCCGAATGGATTACGGAAATGGACTCGATAGAACGCTTTGGCGTAGGTTTCAACCATTTGTTGGACTTGCCCGATTTGTCGAAGATGAAGGCTCTCTATGAGTTCGACGCCGAACATAACCTGCTGGAGCGCTTCCCGTGGGAACTCGTGGAAAAGCCAGAGATGGACATCCTTATCTTGCGTGACAATGATTTCGTGTTGTCGGATGAAGAAAAGATGCGATTGATCCAAATCAGCAAAACCATGAACATCAACTATTGATTAATCATAAAAACAAAGAATATGAAAGAGTTAACCAAAGGAGAGGAACAAGTGATGCAAGTCATCTGGAGCATCGGCCAGGGCTTCGCCAACGAGATTATGGCGGCCTTCCCCGAGCCCAAGCCGGCCTACAACACCGTACTGACCGTCATCAAGATCTTGGAAAATAAGGGCTTCGTGAAACACGAGACCTTCTGTCGCGCCAACCGCTACTCGGCTGCCATCAGTAAGGAGGAATACTCGCAGCGCTATCTCGGCAGCGTGGTGGAACGCTATTTCAACAATTCCTATTTAGACCTCGTTTCGGCTTTCGCCAAAAAGGAGAATTTCAGCCTCGAAGAGCTGGAAGCCCTGAAAAAAGTGATCGACGAAGCCATAACCGAAGAAAGGAAATAAGCCATGAACGCACAAGAATTAATCATCGGTCATCTGCTGCCTATCGCAGCCACCGTTGGGGTGCTTTGGTTGGTGTATTGCTTTTTGTTTCGCAACAGCAACCGGCTGTATTTCAACCGCTTTTTCTTGCTGACGAGCATGCTGTTGGCCTTGGCCATGCCCTTGCTCGGTTTGCTCTCTGGAATTGAAGTGCCGCAGATGGCGACCTTGAAACAAAATATGTTCAACGGAATGATGCTCAGCGAAGTCATCGTCACGCCCAACGGTCAGCCCGTTTTGCCAGAAGTGACGGTAACAACTGATGCCACGCCTTCGCGTTTCAGTGTGTGGCAAGTGATTGGCGGCATTTATCTATTAGGTGTTGGCGTGATGACGCTGTTGTTCCTCATCAAACTGGGGAGACTCGTGGCGCTCATCATCCGTTCGCCAAAGCGCAAGATGGACGGTTGCACCGCGGTGTTCACAGGTCGCGACCAAGGTTCGTTCTCCTTCTTCCGCTATGCCTTTTTCCCCAACGAAAATGTGGACCCCGACATCATGCGGCACGAGATGAGCCACATTGAGCATCATCATTCGTGGGACATCCTCTTCGCCGAGATGATGATGATCCTGAATTGGTTCAATCCCTTCATCTATCTGTATAAGAAGGAGTTACAGAGTCTTCACGAATACCAAGCCGACCGAGATGTGGTGGCCACCGGCGTTGACAAAAAGAACTACATGATGCTGATTCTCCAGCAGTGCACGGCTGTCGATTTCAGCGGAATGAGCAATAATTTCAGTTTAATCCTTACCAAAAAAAGAATCAAGATGATTACAAGAAATGAAAAGGCCAAGGGCCTCTGGTGGAGGCTCTTGGCTACATTGCCGGTGCTGGCTATCCTAATGATTGCCAACACGAAAGTGACTGCTCAAGAAAAACAAGTGAATCCTAATCCGCCAGTGGATACGGATACCTATCAAATTGTCATGTACGAATATGACGATGAAGATAGGATTCCCGTCAATGACACTGTTATGATGAATGAAGACGGTTCCTACACCGAAATCAAGCGGGAACCTGAAGTGGACCCGGAAACCGGCAAGATGCGCACCAAAGTCTCTTTTGCCACTTATGATAAGGACGGCAATCCTGCTCCTGGAGGTTTCCACATCAAGTCGGAGCCTGGGGAAGGGGACGGTGTTGTCTACCATATCACGCCCCAGCAAGGCTTCCGTTTCCTTGCTGAACCTGACAACGATAGCATTTATCAAATCGTTGAGCAGATGCCTAAATTCCCTGGCGGTGAAAGTGCCCTAATGGAATATGTGGGTAAAAATGTTGTTTATCCAGAGGAAGC
>JAEEGI010027141.1_pt1 | contig 10975 bp, 4 predicted proteins | sample 8958751 | NCBI WGS metagenome assembly JAEEGI01 (sample SAMN16246545, study PRJNA631951) | gut metagenome | biome: gut microbiome; feature: rumen; material: KS-attached | host: Bos | place: Iran: Karaj | collected 2018-10 | reverse complement strand
GGTCAAGTTGTATCAAACACCGACGTAACGCTTTCCGACGGTCAAGCTACTGTTTCCATAGAGCAACTCCCTGCTGGTGTATATGTGGCATATGTGGTTGACAGCCTGGGACACAAAACTTCCTGCAAGTTCATCGTAAGGTAGAGAATTACTTTATGTGTTTCCTCACTATATGCTAATTATAATTGGCAGTCCTATTGTCAGCGAGCTTTAGACTTGTTCACTCCTTTTATAATTCTATTATTTACTTCGAAACAGATAATTATTGATTATATGAAACACCTGATTAAATCAATGGTATGCCTCATCGCTACCATGCTTTTTACTCTGAATCTGACGGCACAGTCGTTCAAATCAACAATCTGCAATCCTGATGGAACCGTCACTTTCCAGTACCAAAACCCACAGGCCAAAGAGGTTATGGTCGATGTGCAGTTTGCGGGACGGAAACCCATGACAAAAGACACGAACTCCGGACTATGGACTGCAACTATAGGACCGGCAGCCCCCGACATGTATCCTTATTGCTTCGTCGTTGACGGAGTGAGCGTGATGGACCCGCAGGCTGAACAGTATTTCCCGAACGAGGGATTCAAGAACAGCTTGCTTGAGATTCCTGCTAAACAGGGTTCTTTGGCTCACGATATAAAAGATGTACGCCATGGAACAGTCGAATATATTCATTATTATTCCGAGAGTCTGAAAACTACAAATAACGCTATCGTTTATCTGCCGCCAGGTTACCGCAGAAACCGTGAACAGCACTATCCGGTTTTCTATCTCATTAGCGGTACCACCGACACGGAGGAGGTGTATTACAAGGTGGGACGGATGAACTATATTCTTGACAACCTCATTGCTGAAGGGGCGGCTAAAGATATGATTATCGTGCTCCCATACGGTAACCCCATGAAATTGCTGCCACCGGGAGATATGCACAACCAGTCTATGCAGCCTGCTCTTCAGTTCGGAGGCGATCCGTTCAGCAAGGATGTCATCAACGACCTCATGCCATATATCGAGAAGAAATACCGCACTGTCAACGACCGTGACCATCGGGCTATCGGTGGATTCTCAAGGGGAGGAAACCAGGGACTTTCTATCGGTCTCTCTAACCTCGACAAATTCTCTTATCTGTGCTCATACAGCTCATTTACCTCAACTGCTATACCAAATGTATATGATAATGCTGCTGACACGAACAGCAAAATTCATCTCTTCTGGCTCGGTATCGGTACCGACGACTTCCTGTTCGGTAACGGACGCGACTACATGGAGTTTCTCGATAAGAAAGGTATTCGGAACGTCAAAGAGTTCACAAACGATAAGTTTGGTCACACTTGGATGAATGCCAAGTTCTTCCTCGACAAGACGCTCCGCCTGCTTTTCAATCCGGAGGCATCTGAGGAGGCGATGAAAGAGGGTAAACCGGCACCAGCAGCCACAGGAAATGAACCCCAGTTCACTCCTGGTGTGATGGCGCGTATGTTCCCGCGCCCGATTATCTCTCCTGAATACACGAAGGACGCGGTTACGTTCAGAATGAAAGCGGAGAATGCACAGAAAGTGACTCTCAAGACGGACTTTGCCGACAGCCCTATTGAGATGCAGCGCGACAACGATGGTGTATGGAGCGTTACACTCAACGACCACGCACTCGACACTTTTGAGTATTATTTCATCGTGGACGGCACGAATGTGGCGGACCCAAACAACATGTATCTGTCTCCTGCTAAAGGATTCAAGCCAAGTTATACGAACAGCCCGTTCGCTCCTTACAGCTTCGCTGCGATGGGAAATATCGAACACGGTGTTGTCAGTTATAATCTCAATCGTCAGACAGCCATGTATAGAAGTCCGGCACAAGGCCGGCCACAGGCTTCCATACAGTTGATTCCTGCTGAGGGTATGACTGTCGAAAGTTGGTTCAAGGTGGGGGGTGCTGATGCTGTCATCGACAAGCTGACGGCTGAAGGCAAATGCAAACATGTTATGGTCTTTTCAGGAGATAATCCAAGGCGGGAAAGACCGGGTAATCGCGAAATGAATGTGAAAGTTCTGAAAGCTGATGATTTTAAAACCTGGCAGGAACGGCGCAACGCCCTCGTCAATCTCCTGAATTCTCTTTGAATCCAAATATAACAAGCTTATAACTTCCAAGAATCTCCTAGAGTCTCCTATGATTTCCTGAAGTTTCCTGGAATTCCCTAGAGTTTCCTGGAATCTCCTAGAGTTTCCTATTATTTTCTAGGATTACCTAGAATCCCCTAGAATTTCCTAAAAAAAATTTTTTTTAACTTCATAATTACCAATATGCTATGATGAAAAAAATACTGACTTTCTTGTGCTGCCTTACCATGAGCACAGCTGTTTTCGCACAGCAGAGCCCGTTGCGTTTCGACGCTTACGAATATGATTTCGGAAACGTGAATGCGGCGGCGGGAGCCGTGTGTCACTCCTTCGCTTTCCAGAACAAGTCCAAATCGCCGGTCACCATCAAGCGTGACAACCCGAGTTGCGACTGTATCCATGCAGTCTATTCTCAGGATGTTATTCAGCCTGGTGAGAAAGGACAGGTGATGGTGGTGCTCAATCCTGCTAAGTCTGTCGGTAAGAGCAACCGCAGTGTGGAACTTATCGGAGAGAATGGACAGACACTCGGGGCTTTGTCTGTTAAAGCAATGGTGGAGCAGGGCAGTGCGCCGGCTTCCTATCCCTTCCAGAATCCTGCCCTTTCTTTTGAGGAGCGTACTGAGAACCTGATTTCCTTGCTCACAGCTGAAGAGAAAGTGGGACTGATGATGAATAAGTCTGTCTCGGTTGACCGCCTTGGCATCCCTTCTTACAACTGGTGGAGCGAGGCTTGTCATGGTGTTCGGCAGGGTGGATATACGGTGTTTCCGCAGCCTATAGGAATGGCGGCGGCTTTCAACCCGCAGCAGGTGTATGAGGTGTTCTCTGCCGTTTCCGACGAGGCGAGAGCCAACTGGAACCGCTCCGACCACAACATTTTCAATGTGCCGATGGGAGTGACTTACTATCCGGGTAATCCCGAGCTGACGTTCTGGTGCCCTAATGTGAATATATTCCGTGACCCACGTTGGGGAAGGGGACAGGAGACGTGTGGCGAGGACCCGTATCTGAATGCCGTTCTTGGTGTGCAGACAGTCCTCGGTATGCAGGGAAACGATTCAAAATATTTCAAGACGCATGCTTGTGCAAAGCACTATGCTGTGCATAGCGGACCGGAACCGCTGCGACACACCTATAATGCATCGGTGTCTATGCGCGACCTCTGGGAGACTTACCTCCCGGCTTTCAAGGCGCTGGTGAAGAAAGGAAACGTGCGTGAGGTGATGTGCGCTTACAACCGATATGAGGGGAAGCCCTGTTGTACCAGCGATAGGCTCCTCGTCGATATACTGCGCCGTAAATGGGGCTATAAGAGCATTGTTCTGACCGACTGCGACGCTATCAACAATTTCTACAACAAGGGACAGCATGAGACGCATCCTGATCCGCTTTCCGCATCTGTCGATGCTGTGCTCAATGGTACTGACCTTGAGTGCGGTAAGGTGTTTATGGTGCTTACGGAGGCGCTGTCTAAAGGACTTATCAAAGAGGAAGTGCTCGACGACCACCTCAGAAAAACGCTCTATGGACGGTTCGAACTGGGTATGTTCGACCCGGCATCCATGCTGCCGTGGGCTGGACTACAGCCGGAGGTGATCAGCAGTGAGAGCAACGACAAGCTGGCAACCGAGGCGGCTCATGAGTCTATGGTGCTGCTCGAAAACAAGTCTGTACTACCGCTCTCCAAGAGTTTGAAGAAAATCGCTGTGCTCGGACCGAATGCGGATGACGCTGGATTGCTCAACGGCAACTATGGTGGTACGCCTACTAAAGAGCATACACGAACACTACTTCAAGGTATCCAGGCGGCTGTGCCTAACACGGAAATTATCTACCGTAAGGCTTGCGAGCTGGCTGACGAATACACTACAGTGCCTCATTTGCCAGATTTCAATGGCGGAAAAGGGGTGCTTGTGGAGTTCTGGAATAACAACAACCTGGAGGGCAATCCCGACAAGACTGACTATTATAAGGAGCTGAATTTCTCTACTTTCGGCGCCTGGGGATTTGCACAGGGTATCAGCAAAGATACGCTCTCACTGCGTGTCAGCGGCTCTTATACCGCTACTTTTACCGGTGACATGAAATATACGCTTGCCACAGACAACGGCTATGTGCTGAAAGTGAACGGTCAGGTGGTTGAGGAGGCGCAGCCCCAGCAGGGACGAAGGGGCGGATTCCGCCGTAATGTGGAGTATAAGTCGTTCCCTGTGAAAAAAGGCGAAAACTACGACATCGTGATTGAGTACCGTCATGGCAATGCGAATTTTGCCATGTTCCGTGGAGACATCTGTGAGCGTAACATCGTCGATTTCTCTCCTTTGGCTGCGGAGATTAAGGATGCTGATGCCATCATCATCATTGGTGGTATCTCTGCTCGAATGGAAGGCGAAGGTGGCGACAAGCAGACCATTGAACTCCCCGCTGTGCAGCAGAGGCTGGTGAAGGCGATGCATGAGACTGGAAAACCTGTCGTGTTCGTCAACTGCTCTGGTTCTGCCATCGCTTTTGGCAGTGTTGAGGGTTCTTACGATGCTCTGCTGCAGGCATGGTATCCTGGGCAGGGTGGTGCGAAGGCGCTTGCCGATGTGATTTTCGGTGACTATTGCCCGGGTGGAAAACTCCCCATCACATTCTACCGCTCTAACGACGACCTCCCTGATTTCCTCGATTACAGCATGGATAACCGCACATACCGCTATTTCCGTGGCACTCCACAGTATGCCTTCGGTTACGGTCTTTCCTACACAAAATTCTCTCTTGGAAACGGAAAACTGTCTAAAAAGTCCATGAAGGTGGGCGACAAAATCACACTCACCGTTCCCGTCACCAACACAGGCTCATGCGCTGGTAGTGAGACCGTTCAGCTCTATGTCAAGGCGCTCGACTATGCAGAGGCTCCCATCAAGTCTCTACGGGGATTCCAGAAAGTGTTCCTCGCACCAGGTGAGACCAAGAATGCTGTCATCACCATCGACGCCGAGGCTTTCGAATATTACGACCCCTCCATCGACGAGCTCTCACCGAAAAAAGGACGTTATCAAATCCTCTACGGAAACTCATCTCGCGACAACGACCTCAAATCCCTCGATTTCGTCTTGAAATAATCGATTTGTTTTTTTAAAATTAAGAAAGAGCGTGCGCCAATACTAGGCACACGCTCTTTTCAGTCCTATTATATGTTCAATTGCGTCATCTCATCTGCCTCTGAAACTATTGTTCTCTTGTTTTTTTAAGCCTGTTTTCTCAGTAGGCAGTGGTTTTGCCGCTACATTAATAGCCTTCTTTATAATCCTATTGTGCAGTGAAATAATTAACAGAAGTTGAACCATCTTTAAACACCTTTACTTCTGTGTCGCCTTTCGCGCTGCTGCCGATATACATTCCATGCCATGCCGTCGTTGCATCAGTTGGAGCGCTCTTCGATGAGGTGAGATAATACTTGCTTCCTTTCACCATGCCTGTGGCGGTGAATAAGGCCAGTGAACTGCTGAGGCTGCTTGGAAGACTGTAGGTCACGAGGTTGTTTCCGCTTGCGTCTGCTAATGTGTAATAGATGTTGGCTGAATAGCTGATGGTGTTTGTGCAGAAATAATAACCTTGCTTGGCATTCGATATCGTGCTCGATGAGCTGCCGCCCATGCCACCGCCTCCTTGGGCTGCACCGGCGCTAAGACCGATTCCTGTGCCGGTTATCTGGATATAGCTGTTGTTGTCGCAGTCAAATCCCTCCTCGGGGGCGCCTTTGGTCGTATAAGCAAATACGGCTCCGTTCCCGATAGTGATGGCTCCCGTTCGTCCGTAGTTGGAATCCACGGCATCGTTTCCTGTCGACCAGCAGACTGCCACACCACCGTTGAATGCGATACTGCCAGCTGAGTTGATGCAGTCGTCATAACACTTGAAATAATGCTTGCCGCCACGGATGTCAACGCTGGTCTTCGACTCAAATCCTTCTGCGCCGTCGGTCGATGTGCTTATTTCTGTCTCACCGCCATAAACCACTGCGGTGCCCATCACTTTGATGCCTTTCGAAGAAGAACCGCCGCTCGACTGCTGACCGGGGCCCCAGCCGCCGCCACCCCCGCCAGTGCCACCAAGGCTGCTGCCGCTGGTCGTCACTTTCAGGGTCGGGCCCTCTCCGTCGGAGGTGCCTTGGGTGTAGGTGCCGGAACTCTTGATACCCTTGCCGCCCGTGCCGGTTGCTGTCAGGGTGATTGTTCCGCCATTCAGTTTCACACTCACGTCCGCCTTGATGCATTTGGCTGTGTAAGTGTCGTTTGTCCCGCTTACCCCGGCTCCGCTGTTCGTGATGGTCAGCTCTCCGCCGTTGGTCGTCACGTTGTCTGCGGAGATGCCACGGCCCGAACTGCCGCTTACGGTCATCTCTACCGTGCCGCCATTGAGTTCAAGGTCGTCACATTTGATGCCGGAGCTGTACGAGGCGTCGTTGTTAATCACCTGCATCGCACCGCTCGGTTTCAGCGTGAGACTGCCACCATTGATATATACATGCTGTTTGGCTTTGATGCTTTTGCTCATAGTACCGCTGTTCGATATGTCGATGGTGCCGCCTGCCACAGTGATGATGCTGTCGGCTTTCAGGCCTATGGCATTATAGCCGGTTCCGTTGTCTTCGCTCGCGTCACTTGTGCCGGAGTAGGTGTTAGTCACGTTGCTCAACGCGTAGGTTCTTGTTGTACCATCCGTCGTATAGCTGTTGCTGATGGAATAATAGATGTCGGAGCCGGAGGTGGGGGCGGAGAACGTTTCTGACACAATGGAGTAGGTCGTTCCGCCGCTCCAGCCGCCGCGGCTGGTGTAGTCGTCTCCTTTGATATAATAGCTCACGCTTGTGTCGGCGTCTTTGAAATCGTAATAGTAGAAGGTGGTTGTCGTATAGCCTGATGTCCTGGTGACGGTATTAGTCAGCGAGGCTATCAGCGTGCCGTTGCTGTTGTAAAGCTTCGGGTTCTTCCAGGCGTTGTTGCCGCCACCGCCGGGACCTCCTCCACCGCCGGAGGTGGGAAGACTGATATATACTTTATAAGAGCTTTCGGCTTCTGTGCTGCTGCCGCTGCTCACATTTTCTGCCGTGCCGCCTTTGCCGTTAGCCTTGATGGTGATGTTGGTTGTGGCTTTGCTTTCGTCTATGGTGATGGCGCCTTCGGCACTGATGCCTTTGCCGCCGTCGCCTGTGTTAGTAATGTTGATGCTGCCGCCCGTGATGTTGATGTTGCCGTCTGATTTGATGCTTGTCGGATAGCTGATGTCTGTCTCGCTGGCTATGATGGAACCTGTCTGGTTTACTGTAATGCTGCCGCCGCTTATCTCGATATCTCCTGCCGATCTCATGCCTTTTACGGCATCACCGGTCGGATTCAGGTTCAAGGTGCCGCCAAGGATATAGATGTTGCCGCTGTCCTCGTCCTCATGGTCTGTCGTCACACCAGTGGAGGCGGCGCCGTCTAATTCCACCTGAAGGCAGTCATCGCCTACGCCGCTCACGTTCAGCTCACCGCTTTCCATCAGGAAATACTCGCCACAGTGAACACCGTCTTTCGTGGCGGCAAGGACGTTGATAGTACAGTTTCTGATACTCATATACTCACCGCTCTTGATTCCGTGGGCAACCGAACCGTAGGCATAGATGTTCAACACGCCTCTGCCCTTAAACTCAGTATGTCCTTTGCAGACGAAACAGCCTTTGTCCGTGCTTGAGATGCCGTCTTTCAGCGTGTTCTCTGTGTCTTTCTTCACGCTCACGTCGATTCGCTTGCCGTTCTGGATATTGATGGCGGCACCGTTCGGATTCGTCAGGGTCAGCCCCCTTAAATCCAGACTTGCTTTGTAGCTGCCTGCCATGTAGAATGAGCCGTCATCGCTGATGCCGCTCAGACAATAAGTCACTTCTTCTGGTACGCCGCCTTGAGTGAGCACTACATGAGCTGAGGTCAGTTTGGAGGAGATGTATTGACCTATGTTACCTGGAATATATACTTTGGCTTCATCATCTGCATAAACCACATCAACCTGATTCTCATATATTATACTTTTATCTACATACATCGATGTGATCTCATTCAGTTTGAATGTCATATCCATGACAGTCAATGTGGTGCTGCTTGTATATGTCATCGTGTCAACCTCACAGGTACGGAAACGGTATATCACATTACCCTGACAGATGTTGAGCGTCTGAATGGTGTCGCCTTCCTCCACGACGGTCTCTTCTTCTGTGGTGGAGCCTTCGGATGATTCGGTTCCGGCAATGATGTTGATTACCGATACAACATCGGAAATGTCAACATGATCATCGCTGTTCACGTCGGCATCTTCGTAAATCATCACGCCGGCCATGGTGTTGATAATCGCAACGACATCAGAAATATCTACCTTACCGTCTCTGTTGACATCGCCTTTCAGTGTGGTTGTCGTGGTCGAGCCGGAGAAATACATCTTTGTCAAGTCACTCAGGGTGAAGATTTTTGTCTCTTGGTCATTGGAGGCAACCAATGAGTTATCGGATGTGTTCATCGTCAGGTTCTTCACACCAATTGTGTTTGTGCTGCCGTCAGAACACTCAAATGTCAGATATGGATATACGTCATCGGCCATCACGACCGTCATACAAACCATTCCGACTAAAGTTAGAATTAGTTTTTTCATAATTGTGTTTAGTGATAAATTCAATATGCAAAATTACTTGTTTTTGTATGATTTTTTGATATAAATTAGTTGAAAAAATATAACAAAAAGTCGGGTGTTTTTGGATAATAATGAAAATATCGCTATTTTTGCTTGCAAAATGTCGTATTTTTAAATATTTTCCTTGTTTAAAGATGAATAAACCTGTGTTGCACCCATTGGAATCCATGCAAGTGGAAATCGAAAAAAATGGATGGATAGTTCTGGAGAATGTGAATAGAATGCCTGTCTATAATGAGCCGTATATTTCACCTCATTTCATGATTGTTATCAACCATCAGGGCATATCTCATGGTGAATACGATTTTCAGCCGATTGTGTTCCGAAAACATGACTTTGCTGTAATCTATCCGAACCACACGATTTTGGCTAAGGATACTTCTGAAGACTATCGGGTTACACTCATCGTTATGTCAGGGCCGTTTTTTGATAAAATGAGAAACAGGCTTACTTATGAAAACAGTTCTTTTTATAATAGACAACCGCTGTTTCATCTGTCTGAGCAACAATATAATTGTATGTGTGACATCGTGAGCCTCTTGAATTCGGTCTCAAAAATGGATCTGGAACGAAAATCAATGGTGATAACCGACATCATTGATGTACTGACTGAGTTATCTCAGGAATTTTACTCCAAAAACACAAATTACTCTGAGGAAAAGAGGACGAAAAAACGGGCTAACAGTAGAAATTATTTCTATCAGTTTTATGAATTGTTGGTCGATTATTATCTCGAGAGTAGAGAAGTGGCGTTTTATGCACGCAAACTTTGTGTGTCGCCTAAATATTTCGGATTTATAATTAAAAGAGAAACTGGTGTCAGTGCAGGGCAGTGGATTGCAAGATATGTGATGATCAGGGCTAAAGACCTCCTTCGACACAGAACCGACCTTACTATTCAACAAATCGCCTTTATGCTCAATTTTGACGACTATCCTTCTTTCTCTCGTTTTTTTAAAAACAATGGTGGCATCAGTGCGAAAGTGTATCGGAATCAGTTCCTCTCCTAACTTGATTCCTTATATTCCTTAATCCCTTATACATTATAATAAGGAGTTTAAGAGAGGGCTCCTAAACTCCTTATTATTGTTTAAAAATGCTCTGAATTATTTGAGGATTTTCTTTGTCTGACCGTCAGCGGTGCGTATGATGTTGATTCCAGGCTGTAACGAATTTATGCGGCGGCCGTCAAGCGTGTAAATCTCACATGGCTCATCCGTGTTGCAGTCAACTTCAATCTCATCGATTGCTGTAGGGGTGCTGCCGTCCATCGAGAGGAACACATCTTCGATATAATCTGCGGTGTTGCTTGAGTTCTGGATACCGATTAGGTAGAGGTGGCTCGGGTCGATGGTCTTCCCGTCCGTGGTCTTCATCTCCTTCAGGTTGATCGCAACTTCTTTCTTTGAGCCCATTGCGTAAGTATAGCAGGGGTTCAGATAGTCGTCTGTGTCGTAGATGCGGATAACAGGGTTGTTGCCGGCACGGCGGAGTTTCACAACCAAATAGTTGTAATCCGAGAAGTCGATGCCCTTGCTGTAGCGCCAGCCGCCATAATTGCCGTTGTCGGTGCTCGTGAACGTGGCAAGGCTGCCAGTCTGGGTGAAGGTGCCCCATAGATAAAGGCAGGGATTGAATGCCTCGGTGGTCAGAGGGAACGGATTCTCGCTTGTGTCGAAGTCGATTTCTTTGGTCACACCAAGCAGTTTCAGCATCTTCTGGGCATAACGGCTTCCGATCTTACGGTAACCTTCAGCGGTGAAATGCAGTCCGTCGCTTGCGCCTGTACATGCCGTCGATGGAATCACATAGCTGTTTGGAATTACAGGAGATGTCTTTCTGATGACCTCGTTATGGCCGTAGCAGACACCGCCCTGGCTCTGGGCAAGCAGCTCGCCGATGAGCAGCGGAGTCTCCGATTCTTCCAGACCTAATTCATTGAGCATACGGATATATACGCGCTTCACCTTAACAGGCCAGTCTTTCTGGCCGTTGTTCGAACAACCCTGATGGAGCAGAATACCCTTGATTACACCATATTTCTGGGCTTCTTTTGCCATCTCAATCAGCCTGCGGTAAGGATTGTTGTTGTATTCTTTGCAGTAGTTCTTAAACCAGTCCTCAGAACCGGAAA
>JAEEGI010027139.1_pt1 | contig 10975 bp, 9 predicted proteins | sample 8958751 | NCBI WGS metagenome assembly JAEEGI01 (sample SAMN16246545, study PRJNA631951) | gut metagenome | biome: gut microbiome; feature: rumen; material: KS-attached | host: Bos | place: Iran: Karaj | collected 2018-10 | reverse complement strand
AAAACTCTTAAAAAGAAATTAGATTTTATAATTAATATTAATGAAATAAATAGTAAAATTAATCACAAAGAAAAAATTATAGGTCAAAATTGATAATGAAGATATTTATTATTACTAATACATTTAAAATTAATATTTTGATTAATTAGAATAACAAAGATTTAATTTCAAAAATTGAAAATATATTCTTTGATAAAAAAGAAATTTTTAAAGAACAAATACCTTAATTTAAAATTAAATAAATATTATTATATATAATACAAATCAATTTACATATTTCCAAAAAAAATTTCTCAAAATCATAAAATATATTATGTGATAAAAATCATAATATGACAGGTGGCCTTCCAAATTTATAATCTTGATGCAAATATTGTTTTCTATTTTACTAAATTTGAATTGAATGAATCATTTTAAAAGATTGTTTAAATTATTTTCGGATTACCCCATTTTCTTTTTCAATTTTTTTAAAAAAACATATCTTTAAATGAAAATTTAAACAATAATGGGTAAAATGAGAAAATAAATGAAATATCTTAACATAAAACTTTTCTGTGTTTCTAAAATTATAAATGATTATGATTATTATTTATTTATCAATAACATTTAATAATTTAATTTTTTGTTATTTATTATTGATATAAATATTTATATATATATTTGAATATTTTTTAGTTATTTGATATAAAATCTAGGTATTTGAATCTTAGACAATAAAAACTTATTTAACATCAAAAATAAAACTAATGAAAAATCAACAAAGTCAAAACAAAGAGATATTTTATAAAAAATCAACAAATAATACTGATACAATAATTATTTTAATATTATTAATATATGTTTTATTAAATTAAATATAAAATATAATTTAAAAATTATTAATTTCCAAATTAAATAAGATAATAATTTAGTTTATATTGAATATAATTGAGTAAAAAAAGGAGAATTTAATTATAAAGAAAATAATATATTATTTTAATTGGAAGAAGCCAAAATTGTAATGTTGTGTTAAATAATGAAGAAGGAATTAGTAGAGTACAATTTAGTTTTTATTATAATATAATTAATAATGAATTTTATATATTTGATGGTTTATATGATGAAGATGAAAATAAATGTAAATGTTCTACTAATGGAATTTGGCTTTTAATTAATAACAAAATATTAATTAATAAAGGTATGTTATTTAAAACAGGGAAAACTTTAATTTTATGTGAATTAAAAGAAAATTTATAATTATAAAGTAATATATATTCGTGTTATTTGTACTATTTTAATTTTTACTATTAAAAATATATTATAAAAGTTAAGAAAAGTTTAGTTGATAATTTAATTTTATTTCTTTATTTTTATTTCAATAAATATAAGAATAAAAGTATTTATAATATCTCTTTTAAGTATTTAATTTATTTTAATAATATTTTCATCATTTTTTCTTCATATCTTATTTCATTATTTTTATTTTATATTTGTTTTATAACTTTTATCATTTGTTCATTTTTTTATTAAACTCAAAGGTAAATTTACTTTTATTCTTATATACAATTATTATCTTAAATTTTTATTATTCTTTTATTTCATATATTGTAAATATATAAATATATTGAGATTTTAATAAATCATTTAAATTTTTTGCTATATTTTTTTTTCTTTTATTGTTTTTTTTTGTTAATAAATTTTCATCGACTATTTTTCCCAAAATTTGTGGTCCGTCAAACACAGAATTACTTTTGGATGTGAACTCATAAATTTTCCATAAATATGTCACTAATATATTACCTTGATAAGAAAATAAACCAATAATATCATTCTTATTTCTTAAAAAGTCAAATTCAGAAAAATCAACATAATAATTATATATTAATGTTAAATTTTTTGAAGAAAAACATTGATTATTTTTTTTTAAAATATTTATTATTTGTTTAATTTCTGTTTTTGTTAAATAAAAGTAATTCTCGTCATCTAATAATTTTCTTCTGATTAATTCATAAGATTGATAATCATAATTAAAATCATTGTTTCTTTTTCTATGAACAAACTTCTCTTCAATAAATCTTATAACATAACTTTTTTCAGATATATTCTTTTCATTTTCATATTTTAACTCTTTTCCATTTAATAAATCATTTACATTTATTTTTACTTCTTTTTCATTCATAATACTCATTTCTTTATATGAAAAATAAATAAAATCTATTTTATAATTCTTTAATTCTTCTATTGTGTCTTCTTTTTTAAATTCATAAGATAAAATATAATAAAAAAAAACTTTTACTATAATAATAGAGTAAGTCTTTTCAAAATATTCTTTAGTAGTTAAACTATCAGAAGTATATTGAAATAAAGTTTTGATATCTGATTTTTTTTTATGATGAGTAATTTGAAACAAAATTAAATAAAATGTTTTATCTTCATCATTAGAATTACAATTTATTAAAATTGCAGAATCAAATGATTTATTAGATTGATTTTTAGGTTGTATATAATAATTTGTATTTGAATTTGTAATTGAATTATTTGAAATATCATCAAGAATTTTTCTATTATAATTTAAATAATCATAGTTATTATTTTTTATTAATTCATATATATCTAATCTATCATATTCATATTCATTTTTAATTACTTTCTTTACTTCTGAAAAACTATTAATATATCTATTTTCAATTTGACCAAATATTTTTTTTGAACAAATTGCATAAAAAATTTTTCTTTCTAAAAAAGAACCTAATCCTGAACCAGTCAAATTTCTTATATTAATTTCTTCAGAATTTTCGGTTTCTAAAATAATTTTATTTATAGTAATTCCTATAAAAGGAAATGCAAATTTACAAATAAACTTATTTGAATGATATTCTTCATCTAATTTTATAAAATAATTATCTTCTTTTTTAATTTCTTCTATAATTAAATATTTTATTGGATATTTTTTCATAAAGTCAATTATTTGATATGATTCTATTGTTTCTTTATTTAACACTAAATTATTTAATTCAATTAATTCTTCAATTACATTTATTTTATTTTCTCTTTGATTTTTATTATTATAATATTCTATTATTTTTTTTTTTATTGATGTATAATTTTCATCTAAAAAATTTTTGATTATTTCATGATTAATATCACCATTATTTTTTAAACTATGAATATATAATTTATTAAAATATTTTGGATTGAAATTAAATAATTTTAAAGTATTTATAATAATTTCATTATTTTTTTGAATTGAATCATCTATTAAAATTAATTTACTTAAATAAAGAATTTTTTCCTTTTTTTCATATATATTTTTATATTCAATTTCTTTTTTTGAATAGTTTATAGAATAAGGACATTCTGTAAAATTAATAATTTGGAAATGTTCTTTATTCAAACTTTTTTTTTTTACAATATTATCTTCATTATCATAAAAATTTTTTTGGTGAAAAAAAATTCGAATTTTTTCAAAATCATTATCAGAATCTATTTTAATGTTTTTCTTAAAATCTATTTTTTTTATTGCTTCCTCATAATCATTGAGTAAATAATCTTTATTTTTATTAAACATATTTGAATTTTCAGAATATACTTCATTTTCAATATATCTAGAAAATTTAGATAATAAAAATAATTTTATATCATAATCATTTATTGAAGAAGATATAATAATTTTAAAAAAACTTGGTTTTTCATCCATTAATTGTTTTATTTTTTCAATCTTATTATTTGTGTCAAATTTCTTATTATATTGATCAATAATAATAACACAATTAAGACATTCATTTGATTTTAAAAATTGTTCTAAAGAATCCCAGAAATTTAAATTTTTATAATTTTCAATATAATGTGTAAATGAGATAAAATCATCTTTTTGTTTTTTTTTTCTGACAACAAAAATTTTCATAATTTCATATTTAAAAAGTTGAAAAGATAATAGGGGATAATTTTTCATTGTTTGTAAATTAAAATATAAAATTGGTTTAGTATTTTTTAAACATGAATAAAATAATAATGAAAAAGACTTTCCTATACCATCAATTCCCATTATATAAAATATTGGTGTGTTTTCTTCTTCATAAATGAAATCATCAATCATTTTTAAAAAACTATTTCTTTCCTTATTTAAATAAATATTAATTTCTTTTGATTGATGATTAAAAATTTTTCCAAATAAAGGATGTAAAAAATCTACTTCAGTTATATATTTCTTTTCATCAATAAAATTTTTATCTAATCTATCATAAAGTTTTAAAAAATATTCATCTACAATTATTTTTTTTTTTAGCTTTATTGTTTTATTTTTTCCAAAAATAATATTTTCAAAGTTTATTTTATTATCTTCATTATAAAATTCATAATTTTTATCTAAAATTTGATGGCATAACTTTAAATATTGAGAATTATAAACTTTAAATGAATTATTATTTTCATCAATGAATGTTATTGGTTCTTTTTCTATTATTATATTAATAGAAATTATGTTAATTTTTTCTCCATCATAAATATATTCTATATCTTCATCATCATTTTTAATCACTTGTTTTTTGTTTGTTTTTATATTCTTTTGATCATTAAAATATGATAATACTTGATCAGCTATTTCAAAATAATTTATATTAAACGTTTTAAAAACAAATGGAGGATTTGAAAAATCTATCATTTTCTTTTTAAATTGAATTATATTTCAATATCATTTTATTTATATTAGGTAATGAAAGATATTTTTTAATAAAAATTTTTTATAAATTTTAATATGAATACACTTGGAAAATTAAATAAATTTATATTTATGAATATTTTAGTATAATTTTAAGTACTTAATAAATTAATATTTATTTTATATTTAAATTGTAATCATTTAAATACTTTTAATTATTTTTTTGGTTTGAATTTTATTTAAATTTTTATTAAACATTTCATTTCTGATGAAAAATATAAAGAATAACGAAATTAAATATAAAAATAATTTATCTTTAATTTAATTTAATTTAAACTTTGAATGGCAATGGAGAATTTCGAAATAATAAAAGATATAGAAAATGGAAGTTTTGGAGTTGTATTTTTAGTAAAAAGAAAATTAGATTCAATAATATATGCATTAAAAAGAGTAAACTTTACAAATTTAAATTCAAAAGAAAGAATAAATTCATTAAATGAAATAAGATTTTTATCATCAATTTCTCATCAAAACATTATATCATATAAAGAATCATTTTATGAAGAAAAAACTGATTTTTAAATTTAGTTTTAGAATATGCAAATGATGGTGATTTATAATAAAATATTTCAATGGAAAAATAAAAAAGAATATTTAAAGGAAAAAATAATATGGTCAATTTTTATTCAAATATTGAAAGGATTAAAAGTATTACATGATAATAATTTAATTCATAGAGTTTAAAGAGTGCAAATATATTTATAATGAAAAATAGGATATGTAAATTAGGAGATTAAATGAACAAAATTATATAATGGAGATATATTAAATTCTAAAATAGGAACTCCATGTTATGCAGAACCAGAAATTTGGAATAATAAACCATATAATTTTAAAAGTGATATTTGGTCTTTAGGAATTATTTTATATGAATTATGTACTTTTAATTTACCTTTTTATGGTAATGATTATAAGGAAACTTACAAAAAATTAATAAGAGGTTTTTATAATAATATTCCCAATCATTATTCTCATGAATTAAATATTATTATTAATATGTTATTACAATTTAATCCTAATAATAAACCTACTTGTAATCAAATATTAGATAATTATATTATTAAAAAAAAATTAAAAGTATTTTCGGTTTTTTTGGAGTTAATTAAAAAAAGGAAATTTCTAATATTTGACCTAATAAAATTAAATGTTTTAAAAGTAGTAAAGATATTATTAAATTACTTCCTAAATTTCAAAATTATAAAAATGAAATAGGAAAAGCTTTTCTAAAAATGATAGAATTATTTATAATAATAATAGTTCTTTTGATATTTTTAGAATATGGATATTCATACTTTTCAAAAAAATAATGATGAAAATAAAGAAAATGATAAAAAACAAATTATAATAATAATATAAATTAAATTTATCTAATTTTAATAATAATAATGTTAATATAATGGGTAGTATGTTCTATGGCTGTTCTTCTTTAACTTCTTTAAATACAAAGGATGAAAAAATATTAAAAAAATGGAAAAATTAAATAAAATTCTTTAGATAATTCAAAAAAAAATTTAAAAAAAAAATTTGATTTTTGGAACTTCTTTTTTGTTATTTTTATTTTTGTTTTTTTTCTTAGAAATGAAAATGATCAATTAGAAGTTTGTTGTAATATTTATTATGATCCTTGGAAAAGTAAAGATTATTTTATTCAATGTATTTGTGATGTTGATGAAAATATTCAACCTGTTCAAGAAATTCAAGATGAAGAAATTGTTGATATTTTTAAAGTTCAAATATGAAATTTAATTGATTTTATTACTCAAAAAGATGAAAAAGAAAAGTATGCTGTTTCTGCTGAATTATATATGTTTGCTTGTGATTTATATTGTAGTGAAAATATTAAAAAAGTCGAAGTTGATTTGATGAAAAAATAATTTGTTTATTTTTTATCCTTTTATTTTGGTTATTTTTATTTATTTGTTTTTAAATTTAAATTCATGAGATTAAATTAATTTTTATTAGATTATTTAATTTATAATTTAAATATCAAATGTTCGTTTTTTTAATTTTCTAAAAAAAACATTTATAGACTTTAAAATTGATTTAAATTCTTTATATGGAATTTGGACATCAATATCAGAATTTGTTAAATAATTTTGACTTTTAATTTGAATATATTGTTTTAAAAATATCTGTTTTAAATTAATCATCTGTATTAAAACTTCCTATTCGTAGATAAAATATTAGAGTCTTATATTTTTTTATTTTTTTATTTATTTTATATTTTTTTATTTTTGTAAAACACAAGGTTTCGAAGTGTTAAATTAATAAATTTTAAGAAATATAATGAAAATTAATTATTTTAAATGATTGAAAATTTTTATTTAAAAAATGAGTACAAATAAAAAGAATAATATAATAGAAAATGAAGAAAAAGAAGGAGAACAAGGATATGATGTTATATTACCTGAAAGACCAGAATTAAAAAATCGAAAAATCCAAAAATTAAAATTTTTATGTCCTCCATCAAATTTACCATATCATCCAAATACACTTTTTTTTTATTATGATCCAAAACTTAATAAAAATCCACAAACAAAATTAAAAATAATAGATTATGAAATTAAAGAAAGAAAATTTATGGTTTTATATAAAGCATATCAAAATTTACCTTTATGTTTAAGTGAACCAATGAAATATAATAATATAATAAGAACAAAATTATTTGATAACACAAATATAATTTGGAAATTATTAAAACAAGATAAAATGTTTCCATTATTAAAAGAATTAAATAAATACCAAAAATATAATCATTTTCCAATAACATGGCAATTAAGTCGTAAGGATAATTTATATAATAATTATAAAAAATTACAGATAAAATTTCCAAATGATTTTAAATATATGCCTGAGACATTTGTGTTACCGAAAGATAAAGAAATATTTACTTTACAAGTTCAAAATTATGAATTAAACAAAAATAATATTTGGTTATTAAAACCAGTTGCTTCTTCAAGGGGAAGAGGAATAAGAATATTAACAAATTTTAACGATATTCCTGAAAAAACTATTATTACTCATTATATTAGTAATCCACATTTAATTAATAGAAAAAAATATGATTTGAGATTATATGTTTTAATTACTGGTTATACTCCTTTAAAAATATATTTATTTGAAGATGGTTTAACTCGATTTTGTTCTGAAGACTATAATTTAGATGAAAGTAAATTAAATGATAAATATATTCATTTAACTAATTATTCTATTAATAAAAACAATGAAAATTTTGAAAAAAATGATGATACTGAAAAAGAAGAGGGTAATAAATGGAGTATATTAACATTTAAAAAATATTTAAAAGAGAAAAAAATAGACTTTAATAAGTTATGGAAAAAAATAAAAGATATAATAATAAAGACTATATTATCAATAACAGATGAAGGGATTCCAGTAATTAAATTATTTAATTTAAGTTCAGTTAATTTATTTGAAATATATGGTTTTGATATTTTATTAGATAGTTTTTTAAATCCATGGTTAATGGAAGTTAATTTGAATCCAAGTTTAAACTGTGATAGTGAATTAGATTTAAAAATAAAATCTAAAGTATTAACTGATATATTTAATATAATTGGTATAATTCCTTTCTCGCATGATGGTAAATTTAATATTATGGAGAAAGAAAATAATTACAAAGATTCTATTAGTGAAGCTGTTAATGAAAGCTTACATGAATTTGCTAGACCAAGTGGAGGATTTGAAAGGATATTTCCTTTAAAAGATAATATTAATTATTATTCTAAATTTTTAGAAAAACCTGAAGGAGAAAATAAAGCTCTTTGGAATATTATGCAAAAATAATATTTATTTTTAGATTATGAAATCTTTTTATTATTATTTTTATTATATTTCTAATTGTTTTTTTTTGAGATTTTGAGATTTTTTTTTAATTTTGAATTTAAATTTTAAATAAATATTTTTTTTTCAATAGTTTAAAAAATGGATGGTAATATCAAAGAAAAAGTTAATAGTTATGAAAGTATTTTAGGAAATTTAGATCAAAAAATATTTGATTACCAAAAAACTTTAAATAAATATCCTAATAATGATAATTCAAAAATAGCAAAATTAGATACAACAAATGACAATTTTAAAATTGAAAATAAAACATTTTTTGATTTGATTTCTAAATACCAATTAGATAATTCAAATCTTCAATATGAAAATTTTTATCTTAAATCACAAAATAAATTTCTTGAAGAAGAAATTAAAAATATTAATCAAAAGAATGATATAATAAAGAAGAAATTAGAAGAATTTAGTGATAAACTTGAAAAAGTTGAACAAAATAAAGAAAAAAATTTAAAAGATTTAAATGATAAATATATTAATTATTTTAATGAAATGAAAGAAGAAAACAATAATTTACTATTTAAACAAACAAAAAAATCAATGGAAACTTTTGTAAAAAATAATAAAAGTTTATTTGATAATTTTAGAATTAATTTAAATTTAAAATCAAATAATAATATATATGACTTCAAAATATTTGAAAATCTAATATATAAATTAATAGAAGAAAATAAGAAATTAAACAATAAAATAATTGAATTAAATTCTATTATAAAAAATAATGATTTAAATGAAATAAAAGAAAAAATTGAAAATAAATTTCCTTCAGAATTAATAACATCTATTCCAACAAAAGAAAATACAATAAATACAGAAAAAGTTAATCAAAAACCTATAATTCCGAAATTAAATTATGAACAAATAAATAATAATAATATTATTAAATTAAAAAATAAGAAAATTGATAATCAAGTAATAAGTAACATTGATAAAAATATAAATTTTAATTTAAATAAAATAGTAAATGATAAAAATAATGGTACAAGAAATCTTTTACCAAAAAATATAATTTCACAATTAAGTGAAAGTGGAGATAATCCTTTATTTACTTTAAAATCTAAAATTGAAATGCTAGAAAATATACTTAAAGATGCAAATACTTCTCAAAATGATAATATAGAGTCCGTTTCTTATTATACAAGTAAACAAAATAGAAATTTTAATACAGAATATTAATTTAATTTTTTTTATATATTTTAAATTTAAATAAAATGGAAATAATTAAATTTTAATTGGATTAAATTTTTTGAAACTTAATCTTTATGAAAATTATAATTATTAGTATTATAATTATTATAATTATATTTTCATTTATAGTATCAATAGATAAAATTTTTTGGATATTATCTTTATTATTTGATTCTTATTGTTTTTTAAAACAATTATTTATTTTTTATTTAAATTAAAAGTATTTATTATATTATCTTTTTTTTCACTTATATTCTTTAGCTAAGTGATAATTATTACATTTATTTTTGTTTTTATTAGAATATCATTATTAAAATTTTACTTTTTCTTCTTTGGATTGGAATTGTAATAATAAAATTATGAACAACATTTTATAAGAGATAATGAAAAGACTAAAAAAAAATAAATTAACCATTTTATTTTTAAATCAAAATAAATAAATAAAAATTAAAAATTATTCATTTTCTTCAATAGTAAAATTAGTTTTTTTTTTCTTATTTCTTTTAACAACAGGTTTACTTATCATTAAATCTTCAACACTTTTTAAATTATTAATTTGAGCTTTATCATCATTATTATTTTCATTATTATTATTATTTTGTTTAGTTAAAACTTTTTCTAATTCAGAAGCTTTTGCAGTAACTTCAACACTTTTATAAAAAGGATTATTTTGAGTTTTATTTTTTAACATATTTCTTGCTTTTAATAATCTTGCATTTAATCTATTTTTTTTTTCAGTTTCTTTTTTTTCTAATTCTATTTGTTCTTGAATTAAATCTTTTTCTTCATCTCCTTCTTTTTTTTCTTCTTTTATTTCTTCTTTTTTTTTATCTTCTTTTTTTCCAACTTCAAACATTTTTATTTTATCTTCTAATGTTAATAATTTTGGTTCTTCTTTGTTTTCTTTTTCATCTAATGTATTTGAGGTGTTATTCTTTTTTATATTTATTGATTGTTCTAAAGCATTTATTGATTTTTTTTTGTTTATTAATTGATTTTCTGTTTCTTTTAATGGATCAAAATCTTCATTTTCTTCTTCTTCTCTTTCATTTATTTCTTCTAAGTTATCGTCTAAATTTTGGTCTTTTGTTTCTTTATTTAATATATCTTTTTCAATTGTTTGTTCTTCTTCTTTTTTTTCTTCTTTTATTTCTTCTTTTATTTCTTCTTTTATTTCTTCTTTTGTTTCTTCTTTTATTTTTTCTTTTTTTTCTTCTTTTATTTTTTTTTTTT
>JAEEGI010027134.1_pt1 | contig 10979 bp, 7 predicted proteins | sample 8958751 | NCBI WGS metagenome assembly JAEEGI01 (sample SAMN16246545, study PRJNA631951) | gut metagenome | biome: gut microbiome; feature: rumen; material: KS-attached | host: Bos | place: Iran: Karaj | collected 2018-10 | reverse complement strand
TAACACGGAAAAATCATTATATAACAATTAAACCTTTTATTTAATTATTGTAGTAATTATAGAAATAATTTATAAAATTCAAAATTTTGATATAATTCATATGAAAGAAGATTATTTATTAAAATCAAATTTAAAAAAGAATCAATTAAAACTAATTTTCTTATTTAAAATGCTGAAAAAAAAATAGGAGAAAAATAACATAAATATCTTTAAAACAATATTCAATTACTTTATTTAATTTATACAAATGATGAACAATTAATTCAATAAATTTGTTAAAATATCTGAGCTCAGCTCAAACAAATTTGAAAAAATTATAAATTTATGAAATTTTAAATTTTTGGTGTAACAAAAAATCAAAAAATTTAAAAGCAATTTTTCTCAAATAATCAAATAATTAATAAAGTTAAATAGAAAAATATTATTAGATTTGAAAATTTCAAAAAAAATAAATTGAAATTATTCAAAAAATTTTAAAACCATTTTTCTTTTTAATGAATTTATTGTAATTTTTCAGAAAAAACAAATTCAATTCCTCTAAACTAAAATATTCAAAAAATAAATTAATTTGAAAAAATACAAAGAATTACTTATTTAAAGTATCTTCAACAAATAATATATTTCTTCAACATTAAATGATAATAATAAAGAGGATAAGAGAAATAGAAATAAATTCCATAAAAAAATATTATGAAGAAAAGAAATGTTATAAAAATAACAAAAATCAAAATTAAAGTATATTATTTAAATAATTTTAAAAATTGGTAGTTCAGTGTCATTATCAATAAACCAAAATTTACACTATATGAATCTCATAATTTTACATTTGTTTAAAAAAACAAAAGAAAATATGAAATTGTTTTATCTTTTTACTAATTAAATGATGAAAGAATTGTTTTTGAAAAAATATATTAAATTTATTGAATAAACTTTATATGATCATTCTTTTGTAATTATAAAAGAAATTCAATTAAGATTTAATTACCAAAATATAATGCTAGTGTATTCAAATAGCATCCATTCAATTTTGGAAATTCCAATACTAATTAATTAGTTTCCTCTATTTTTTAATTAAATAATAATTGAAATTCATATTAAAAATATGATATATATCATTTATGAATTTATAGGAGTTTTTCTTTTCCATAAATTATATTATTTAATCAGATAGAATAACAAGAATATAAATCTATAATAAAGATTTTCGAACTTAGAAATTATAAAAAATAAAATGATTTTAATAAATTCTTCGGAGAATGAAAAGCTATTCAAGATTGGAAAAAAGATAAAAAATTTATAAAAGAAATATAAAATGGACTCCTTTTTAGATTTATTAAATTATTTTAATTATTTGATTTAAAAATTATTGAATATTCTTATTAAATCAAAAAACTTTTTATAAAATAATTAAAAAAAATCATATTTTTCTTTTAATAACCAAACATCATATTTTTAAATTCACTATAATCAATTTCACCATCTTTATTAGTATCAATTTCATCATAAATATTTCTAAAAACTTTTTCATCAGTTTTATCATCAACAAAATATCCTTTAATATTATCAAAAGTAATTCTTCCTTTGTTAGTTTTATCAAAGAAATTAAAAGCATAAGTTAAATGTTCTTCAGATAATAATTTATTTTTATCCATACAAGCTCCTAAAAATTCTTCATATTCAATATAACCTAAATTAGCTCCATCTAATAATAACATTAAATCATCTATTTCTTTATCAATTTCCTTTTTATCAAAATATTTAATTAATCCATTATATAATTCTTCCTTTGACATTTTCCCATTATCATCATCATTAAATAATCTAAATATTTTTAAAATATCTTTTGTTTCTTGAGTATCTTGAATATTATGAACAATAAATAACCAAACCATTTGTTGAAATTTAGAATTTATTTGATAATGTCTTAATCTTTCTAAATACATTTTTATTTTACTTTCTTCAATATTTGAATATATTGACTTTCCATTAAATTTTTTAAACCAAGGATGTTTTAAAGCTTCCATTGCACTTAATCTTTTTTTAACATCAACTTGTAATAATTTTTTAACTAAATCTTGAACTTCTTTAGAAGAATCTAATAATTTTTTATGCTCAGAATTATATTTCCCTCTTCTAATATTCTGTATTATTTCATCATCATCTGCTCCATCAAATGGAGCTCTTCCTACAATTAACATATATAATATTACTCCAATACTCCAAGTATCACATTTTTCATTATAACTTTTTTTTAAAACTTCTGGTGCTATATAATATGATGAACCAACAACACTTTTTTCTTTCTTATTTTTTTCAAAATATTTTGCAGTTCCAAAATCTATAATTTTAATCCAAAAATATCTCTCATTTGTTTTTTTATTAATTTCAATTTCTGAAATTAAAATATTTTCCAATTTCAAATCTCTATGAACAATATTATTAGTATGTAAATAAGCTATACCAGAAAAAACTTGATAAAATAAAACAGCTAATTGATTTTCATTATATTTATATTTAATTTGATCATATAATTCTCCATTAGCACAATGATCAGTAATAATATAATATGAATGTTCACTGGAATAAAATTCAATAATTTTTAAAATATTAGGATGAGATAGTTTTTTTAAAATATCAATTTCATTCTTCAATTCTAATTCATCAATTTTATTTTCATCATTTTTAACAATTCTCTTAATAGCAACTTTTTGTTTAGTATAAATATTATGAGCTAAATAAACAGCACCATAACTTCCTTCTCCAATTTTATTAGTAACTTTATATTTTTTAGTAGGTAAACCTTGAGTTTCATTAACTAAACTATTAATACTTACTTTAATTTTTAATTCATCTTTAAAAACTTGACTACCTAATTTTCTTTTTTCAACTAAAGAAATCGAACGATTTCCTCTTCTTTGAAAATGACTTGGAATAATATCTTTTTCAGTATTTAAATTTAAAGTTGTTTTTTCTTCTTTTTTCATTGATTCATCTTTACTTTGTTTTGCAAAAAGTGATTTTGCTCCTTTTTTATCTTCTGGGTTTTTCATTATATTTTGTAAACTTTGTAATCTTGGAGAATTTGATGATGCTGCTATTGTTTTTCTTTGCTCTTTTCTACGAGCAAATGAAACATTTTCTTTATTTTTTTTATTTGATTCTTCCTTTCCAAAATTAAATATTGGTTCATTTAAATTCCCTTCTGGATATATTATTTGATTTTCTCCTGATTCATCACTTATATCGTTTCCCATTTTTAATTTATATTATTTTTTTTTATTATTTTCTTGGTAAATCTTTTTTTAATTTTTTTTATTAAATTATATATAATTTAAACATTAATTTATTATATTTAATTTTTTCCTAAATCTTTCAAATCATTTAATAATTCATCTGATTTATATAAATAATCACATTCACAAATAACTTTTTTTCCATTTTTTTGATTAATTCATATGTATATTCAAATTCTTACAACCACTTCCAATAAAAAATTCAATTATATCAGAATAGTTATAATTAATATTTTCTTTTTCTACACATTTCTTATATAAATTATAAGTTTCAAGTTTATTACTTATTAAATTATTAATTAAATCTGCACAAATTGACGGTTGTTCTTTACTTAATCAATTGATAAATATTCAAATAAATTTTGTATCTAAATAACTTTCATTTTTTATTTTTATTTAATTGAGCTTTATTTTTACTTCTTTTTTTAAATAATTTAAAGCATTTTTATTTTTTTTAGGTAATAAATTTGAAAGTTCATTTGTTTCATTTTATGTTTTTTATTATTATATAAATAATATATTAAAGCATTTCTATAAAATATTTTCATTATTTTTGTATTCATTAATTTGACCTAAATTTCTTTTAGAAATATATTCAGTTAATTTAACATTAAAATCCCTTTGTTTTCAATAAAATTCAGATTTACTTTTTTTATCTCTTAAAGTATCTGTTTGCTCAAAAATTTTTTTAGATTCTTTTTCTAATTCTTCATACTTTTTTTTTTACTATTTTATCTAAATAATTCATATATTATAAAAGTCTTTTAATTGCTTTTTTTTTAATTTCTTTTGTTGTATTCATAAAATTTAAATAATTAATTATTAACACTTAAAAATATATGCATATTTTAAATAAATAAACTACTAATAAATTTATTTTCTTATTTTTAAATTTTGTTGTATTCTCCTGTAAGTTTATTTTTATCATCATTTTGAGTATCATAATCATAATCTTCATCTAATTCATTCTTTCTAGGTTTTCTTTTAGGTTTTTTTAAAATAAAAATAATTATGAAAATCAAAAAGCAAATAATAGCAAATCCAACAATAATTAATATTATTTTCCAAATTGGAAATTTTTTCTCTCTTTCTTTCATAAAAGCAATGATTTTTTTGTTAGAATCAAATAATAAAGAATATTTTTTTAAAAAAGGAAATCCAACAGAAAAATAATCATCGTCATCATCAATTTCAATTGGAAATATTACTAAGAAATAATTATTTTCTTTATCTTCATAAAACAAATCTTCATAAGTTAAAGTAAAATTTCTATCCATATTTTTATTAAAAAATACTAAATCTTTCATTTTTGAAACATCAGTTGATTTATTACAATAATAATAAAAATATCCTTCTAAAACTTTTTTATAACATTCTTTCTTTTCAATTTTTTCTTTAAAAAAATTCTCATAAATAGTTTTATTATATTCTGAATTAGTCCTTAAATAATTTATATTAAAATCAAATTTTAATATATTAGATACTGTACTATTATTTTTAATAACAGAAAAAGTATCATATTTAATAGAATCAAAAGCAATTGCCCAATATTGAATAAAACCAGAAATTGGTGCAATATTAGTTTTATTTAATAATGATGAAGTTGGATCATAATTATTTTTTCCAATAGTTAAATATCCATTTTCATCATCTATAAATTCTAATTGGAAAGCATAATTATCAGTAATATTTTTTTTCTTTAATTGAACTGGAAAGGAAATTTCAGAAAATAAATCATAATCAGTTGCAGAATAAGATATTGATAAACCTAAATAACCTGAATTTTCTGGTTTTGAATCTATTATTCCATAAAAGAATGTTATATTATTAAAAGAAGTATCTGATTCATTTAATTTGAATTGGAATGTTTCGTTTGAAATTTCACCACTTATAAAACCTGTTGATGATATTCCTTTTTCTTCTTTTATTACTTTATATGTTTTTGAATTATTTTTTTTAAAATGAGGTAAATTATTTAAATCTTTTGATTCTTCTCCTAAAACTGATGTTGAATAAACATCTGAATCTAATTTTATTGGTACTTCTTGTAGAGAATCTCCTAATTTTATTTTTGTTTCTAATATGTTTTTCATATAATAATCCATTGGTTCTTTACCTGAAGGTATATTTTCATATATTTTTTTATCTCTAGTAAAAGAAAATTTGATTTCACTTTTTGCTATTTGAAATATTAAAAGTAATATTAATATAGGAGACATTTCAGGATGAAAATATTTAAATAATAATATTGTTTTTATATAATTATTTATTGAAAATATTCATTAATTTGTTTTAAAGATATGATTATTTAAATGAATGAGTCAATCAAATTTTATACAGTTCAAAAAAATAATATTTATATATTCATATTAAACAATTAAATAATAACAAAATAATAAAAAATAAACTTATGAAAAACAACATTATTGAAAATATACCAAAATCATTAGGAAAAGAAGAAAAGTTAGAACAAAAATCTAATACAACTCATTTAATAAATCAAAACGAAGAAAATCAAATTCAAAATAATCAAGATTTAAAAAAAGAGGAAATATTATTGTCAAAAAATAGTTTTTTTCCTTTAAAAAATAATGATTCCAAAAAAGATATTGAAACAAATGAAGAATTTAATTTTGATTTTTTTAAAGATAATGATGATTTATTCAATTCTACTGCAGATTCTCATTCTATTAATATTACAAATAATGAATTTAATCAAGATTTAGATAGAAAAAAAATTAAAGTTTCGAATTCTTTTTTGATGAACAATAAAAATTCTTGTTTACAATTAAATAATGATAAAAGTGATTTAATTAATGATAATTTCTGTTCTTTTAATAATAAAACTTTTATATTACCTTTTCAATATAAAAATAATGATTTTAAAAATAAAAATGGATTTAATCAAAATTTTAATGAAATTAATATTCAAAATTTCAATAATTTTTCGGTTCCAGTTTATTTTAATAATATTAATATCTTCTTCAATGAGGGAGATAACTATATTGTTAATAATAAATCTCAAAATTCGAGTAATAATATGAATATATCACAAAAACAGAACAACAAAAAAATCGCAAACCCTTATCATTTACAAATTTATTTAAATGATTTAGAAAATTTATTAAAAAAAGATAATTGTATTAATTTAAATATATTTAAAACAATAAAAAATGAAATTGAATTTTTAATAACAAATCAAATTGGTTGTAAACTTTTAATTAAATATTTTTCAACTACATCAATTCAAATAATTCATTTGCTATATAAAGAAATAGAAAATAAATTAATTTTTCTTCTTCAAGACTCTTATGGATATGAATTTTGTGTTCAATTATTTTCCTGTTTACATATAAATGATAGATTTAATTACTTAAATATAGTTACAAATAATATTATTTTGTTATGTTTAAATAAAGTTTCAACTTTTTCAATTCAATTTTTAATTGAAAAATTAAATTCAAAAATTGAAAAATTAATGTTCCTTCAACCCATAAAACTAAATTTATTACAATTATCATTAGATATTTATGCAACTCATGTAATAGAAAAAATAATATCAACTTTTGAAATAGAATATTGTTACGAAATTTTAAATTTTATAATTCAAAATTTAGTATATCTCTCAAATCATGCTAATGGATTGTGTTTAGTGAAAAAAATTTTGTTGTTACAATACAAAAAAGAATTTTATTTAATCATTAAAAATAAATTAATTGAATGTGCCAATCAATTAATAGAAAATCCATATGGTAATTATGCATTACAAATTATAATTGATAATTGGTTACATGATGATATAATTGAGATTTTTAAACAATTTTTTGGAAAATGCACTGAATTATCAACTATGAAATTTTCATCAAATGTCATTGAAAGACTTATCGAAAAAAGTAATATTTTCATAAATTATTTTGTTCAAGAAACTTGTATAGAAAGAAAAAGCATTGGAATGTTAATTAAAAATAATTTTGGAAATTATGTGATTCAAACTGCATTAAAAAATTGTAAAGGGAAGGTTAAAATAATTTTGGTGAATTCAATTGAAAATAATTTAGGATTTCTTGGAGATAAAAAGCTTATATATAAATGGAAAAAACTTATCTCTTCGAACATCCAGAATAATATAAATATTATGAATAATAAAAATAATATTAATAATTAAAATAATGATTTGCCCATTAAGAGTAAGAATAATATAATAGTGAAAATAAAGATTTATTTTTATATAGTTTTTTTATTTATATTTTTTGTGAATCATGGTTCAACTAATGAATAATAGTTATTTTTTCTAATTTTTGTAAATTTTTGTCAACTATTATAATATTAACAACTTTAAAAATAATATAGATTTTTGATTAGTATAAAAGTATTATATTATTACATATTTGATTTATTAGGCTTTCTCAATTTAATCATTCTAATATGATTAATTGGGTTAAATTGTAAATATGTGTTCCAATAAGTTTTAATTTTCTTTAATTATAGTGAAAAATCTAATATAAAATAAATAAAACTGATTTCAATATTATTGTATATTAAATGAATTAACGATTAATACTTTTTTTTCATAAATATTTAAATTCTAAAAAAATTAAAATAATTAATCAATTGTCAACTGAAAAATAAAATGTCTCAAGTAAACAATTTATCTGAAAATAATGAAAATTGTTCTTTATTTTCAAATGAATCAAATGTAAAAATTGAAGAAACAAATCCGGAAAATCAAATAGAAAAAAAATACCTTAATAGACAAAATAAATTTATTGAAAATGAAAATTTCACTAAAATAAAAGAAGCTGCTTTAAAAAATGAATTAAATTTAAGGCATAATGACATGATGAAATTATTTAATCAAAGAAGAACTTTTCAAAAGAAAAAATACGAAAATTTAGATTCCTTAAAAAATAAAATTAAAATACCCATTGAATTATTTGAAGAAAGTCAAAATATTACTATAGATTATAATCAAATTGGAAAATATTTTGCTGATTTTTTCTCAAATGATATTTCACTTAAATATAAATCTTTAGTTTGTTTAAAAAAAATTCTTTTATCAAAAGCAGATTTAAATGAAGAAGAAATTGCAAAAATTAAAAATGAAATTAATCTATTTTCTGAGGTTCAATTTCTAAATGATTGTTTTTTATTATTAAATAGTTCATATCCAGAATTCCAATATGAAGCATTATTATGTTTAAATGAATTAATTAATTGTGTTGAAGAATATTCAAATTTCATCGTCAGTAAAGGAGGATTAAATATTATAATAAAGTTATTTGATTCTGATATTATTGAAATACAGGAAAATTCAATATCTCTTGCTGGAAATTTAATGATTCAAAATCCAGAAATAATAAGTCAATTTATTTCTTTAAAGGGTTTTCAAAAGTTAACTAATATATTATCCAATTCTCAAAATTCTTCAATAATAACTCAAGCATTAATAACAATATCAAATTGTATAAAATTTGGTTCTTTTGACATAAATTATAACATAGTAAAACCATTAATAAAGCCTTTAGCAAGGACATTTTTATTTATAAAAAATAATGACAAATTTATATCAGAAGCAACTTGGTTATTAGGTTCATTATCAGAAAAATATTATCAAATTAAAGAAGAAATATTACAATCAGGGATAATTCCTATAATAATAAGTTTAATAAATAAAAACTCTTCAAAATATGTAATATTATCCTCTTTAAGAATAATAGGTAATATTATTACAGGTAATGCAAATCAAACTCAGGAAATATTAAATTTAGGAATTTTAAATATTTTAAAAGAAACATTATTTCATGATAAAAGTTCAATAAGAAAAGAAACAGCTTGGATTTTATCGAATATTTGTTCAGGAACTCAAAAACAAATTGAAATGATAATTGATAATGGTTTTTTTGAATTATTTCTTAAATGTATAAAAAATGATTCTTTAGAAGTGAAAAATGAAATCATTTGGGCAATAACTAATTTAACTATTGTAAATAATTTTGATTATCTAAATAAAATTGTTGATTTAGGTATTGTTGAAATTATTTGTTCTTTTCTTAAAGAAAAAACTCAAAATAATATTATTGTAATTTCTTTAGAAGCTCTTGGAAATTTATTAGCTTATGGAAAGAAAAATTCTATTAATGAAGAAAATGAAATTGTCAAAAGAATTGTAAATTGTGGTGGTGAAAATGATTTAGAACAATTACAATTTCATTCTGTTGGAATGATATATGAAAAAGCTCTTTTTATTTTAGAAAAATATTTTGATACAGAACCTTTTTTCAAATGAAATTCTTTTTGAGTGATTTTTAATTATATAAATATTTTTCTTTTTTACTTTATTTAATATTTAAATGTAAATTTCAATTACAAATTTAAAAATTTATTAATTGAAACAATATAATATTTTTTCAAAAAATTTAAATTCCATTAATGAATGGTCCAATACTTAATCTTCAACAAATGATTCATTTTGATAATTCAGAATCTGATTATTCAGAATCTAATAAAATATCAGAAATGAATGAATCAAAATTAACTGAAGATAAAATTGATGTTGATTCAAAAAAAAATAAAAATTCAGAAAAAAAAAAGGATAACAGTAAAATATTAAATAATACTTATAATTATAATAATAATCAAACTGGAACAAATAATCAATTATCAACAAGAAGAATTTTAACTAACCAATTTGATGCTTATAATCCACATAATACAAGTAAAACAATTGATATTAAATTAAAAGTTGGAAATTTTTTAACTGATCATAATAATACTCCAAGAATGATAAAATATATTTTTGCCAATATATTAAGAAAAAGCTCAGTAATTCAAAATTATAAATTAATACTTAATGAATTAATAAAAACAAATAAAAAATTTTATGATAATCAATTTCCACCTAATCAAAATAGTTTAATTAAAGGATTTAATTATTTCCAAGTTAATAAATTTAACATTGAAAAAATATCAGAAAGAACACCTCTTCAAAAAAAATTTAAAAGTATAAAATGGATAAGAGAAAGTGATGAAACTTTTAATAAAAATTCAAAAAATTCTACAATTTTTTATAAAGATAAAATAGATACAGAAGAAATAAAAATAGGAGAATTTAGTAATACAAATTTTATAAGTGTATTAAGTGCTTTAGTATATTTTCCTCATATAATAAAAAAGTTATTTATAACAAAAGAAAAAAATAATCAAAGTATATTTTCAGTAAATATATGTAAAGATGGTTTACTTAAAGAAGTAATAATAGATGATTTTTTCCCAGTGAATATATAATCAAATGAAATTATATTTTCATCTTCAAAAAATAATTCACTGCGGATTCAAATATTAGAAAAATCTTATGCGAAATTAAATGGTTCATATAATAATATAGATATAAAAAATATAGAATTAATATTAAGAAATTTTACATATGTACCAGTAATAACAATAGATAATTCAAATGATGATTTAGTTGAACAATTAAATGAAGAATTATTAAGTGAATTAGGTTTAATTCCTAATTTTGATTATCCTATTTTAATGGTTTATACGTTAAATTCTGATATTTTAATAAATGAATATCCTATGTTAGATAATACTCCTTTTAATGATGATAATTATAAAACTGTTATTAAAATTAAAAATTTGTGGAGCACAATTTGAGAGATTGGTGATGCTTCTTCTTTTAGGAAT
>JAEEGI010027133.1_pt1 | contig 10979 bp, 10 predicted proteins | sample 8958751 | NCBI WGS metagenome assembly JAEEGI01 (sample SAMN16246545, study PRJNA631951) | gut metagenome | biome: gut microbiome; feature: rumen; material: KS-attached | host: Bos | place: Iran: Karaj | collected 2018-10 | reverse complement strand
TCATTTGATCGAGTTCAGGAGGAAAACCGTGAGCTGAAAGCCGTTTCAAAGGACTATGATACCCTCTGCCGTGGCTACGGCAAAGAGAAGATCGCCGCCCGCGTCCGGGCGATCCAAGAGCAGGAGGCCGCAGTACGGCAACAGCGCAGAATAGAGCGGCAGCACAGATACGAAATCGGGGCAAGGTAATCCTTTGGCAGGGACAGTCAAGAGATTGGCTGCCCCGTATGTTGTGGAAGAAGCGCCATTTGTACCGATTCTACCTCATAATTATGTGGGTTAATCTGTCGATTTCCTCTTGCGCAAATTCGCTTAAACGAATATAATGTAAATTAGTTTTTTATCCTTTTGGGAGTGCTTGCTATGAATGGGTTTATCACAGTTCAAGAGGCGGCTGACAAGTGGGGCATTACCTCTCGCCAGGTTCAGATTTTGTGCAAGAATGGCAGAATCGAAGGAGCTACACGGATGAGCCGTATATGGATTATTCCAGAGAACGCTAAAAAACCAACCGCTGACAGAAATAGGAGCGTTTATCTGGCAGTTCATCAAGCGTAAAGGTTTCTATAGGACGTAGATTATTGGAGGTCACCTTGTGTTAAAGGATAAGAGCTTAACATATGTGACGCTGTTCAGCTCAGCCGGCGTAGGTTGTCATGGTTTCCAAATGGAAGGATACCATTGTATCGCAACAAACGAAATCATCGACCGACGTATGCAGGTACAGCGATACAATCATAAATGCGAATATGATTCTGCTTATATTGTTGGAGATATCACATCTGACGATATTAAGCAGAGAATATACGGTGAAATCCATCGATGGGAGAAGAAAGGGAACGACCGCGTGGATGTCATCGTCGCCACTCCGCCCTGCCAAGGAATCAGTGTTATCAATCATAAAAAGAACAATAAAGAAATCAACAGAAACAGCCTTGTAGTTGAGTCTGTGGAAATCATCCAGAAAATCAATCCGAGGTTCTTTATCTTGGAAAATGTTATGGCGTTTCAAAAGACGCTTTGCATCACGCCAGATGGACGGACAGAGCCAATTGGGGAATATGTCAGAGAGGTTCTTGGAAAGGATTATATCATTTCCGGACGAATTCTGAATTTCATGAATTATGGCTCAAACTCTTCGCGGACGCGGACATTGATGATTGGTGTTGACAAGGCGTATCGGAATAATATTACACCTTATGACCTTTACCCGGAATACAGATCTGAGAAAACGTTACGCGATGTTATTTATGATTATCCGAAGTTGGAATGGGGCGAAATCTGCGCATCAGATTTTTACCATGCGTTCCGCACATATTCGCCTGAAATGCGAGAGTGGATTCACGACTTGAAAGAGGGTGAATCTGCGTTTGATAATGATGATCCTGCCAAGCGACCGCACAAGGTGGTTGACGGAAAGATTGTCGAGAACATTCGAAAAAACAGAGATAAGTACACACGGCAGCCTTGGGATCGCTTTATTCAATGTGTTCATACTCGCAATGACCAGTTGGCGGCACAGAACACAATCCATCCGGACCAGGATAGAGTTTTTAGCATTAGGGAACTAATGGCCATGATGACGATTCCTGATGATTTCAGATGGGTGGATATGAGTCTGGAAGAACTGAATGCACTTTCAGATACTGATAAGCAGAACGTCTATAAAAACCACGAAATGAACATTCGGCAGTGTTTGGGCGAGGCTGTGCCAACTGAGATTATGCGTCAACTCGCCGTAGCGATTCGCACAAATCTTGAACGGAAAAGATGTGAATCCATCGAGATCAATAGGATTATTGCAGAACATAACCTCGATGATAGAAATAGTCTGTGTACTTTTCTAAGAGATAACCCTTTGGATTTGGATGTTGCATCCCTTATGCGCATTACAGAACTGTGCAATGCGCATAAGGATAAGAATGCTGCGTTTTACACCAATAAGTTTCTTGTCAATGAGATCATGGGCAGCCTGCCAACATTCAGCAAGGACGAAGTGCGGATACTGGAACCATCTGTGGGTTCAGGCAGTTTCCTTCCTTTTCTCTTCAAACGGTATGAAGATGTTCCCCATGTCATTCTGGATGTAGTAGATATTGATCCTGATAGCATTGAAACCCTTGATATAATGCTTGAAAAGATGGATATACCCAAAAATTTTACAATAAACCGGGTGTGTCAAGATTTTCTTACATATCATACGACCTACCAATATGATTTGGCAGTAGGAAACCCACCTTTTTCGAAGTTGAAAGAGACAACACCAGGCGTAGCCTTACATCTGGCATTGAATGTCAATCAAAAAACGAACAACCTCTCTGAGATGTTTCTGGAAAAATGCATTCGATGCAGTGACTGCGTTGCACTTGTGCTGAACAAGACATTGCTCAGTACAGATGAATTTGAAGAAACAAGAAATCTGCTTCGGAAAATGCGAATCGGAACTATTATTGATTTTGGCCGATACGGATTCACTGGAGTATCGATTGAAACGATGTGCCTTGTTGTATATCCGAAGATGAAGCCAAAAGAAACCACGGTATACAGCATGAAGTTCAGCCGTAAGTCTGTCCGTGAACAGTCCTATTTAACTGATGAGCGTTTTCCATACTTCATCATATACCGTGATGAGGAGTTCGATGTTGTAGCGGATAAACTGCTGTTCGATGTTTTTTCCGTATTCCGAGATAGGCAAATCACGAAATCGCTTACAAGCCAAGAGAAAGAGGTTACTTCGCTGTGGGTGATAAAGGCGCGCAATATTGATGATGACGGACAAGGTGTCACTCATATTTCGGACTATGATGTTTATCTGCCGGAAGAGAAAGCAGTGGGTTTATCCGCATATCGGTATGTGAACGATGATAGCGTTTACCTTACTCCGAACATGACCTACAACCCACGGGTTATCGAGAATCTTCCGGGAACTATTCCGGACGGATCTGTTGCTGTTCTGATTCCGAAAAAACCGCTACGGCTTACCAGGAGGCAACGGGCATATTTCTCTACGAAGGAGTACAGACGCTTCTATGGCATTGCGAGAAATTTGTCCACGCAATCTATTAACGTGGACAAGACAAGCGTGTATTTCTACGGGGTGTTAAAAGAAGATGACGAGTAATATCTTGCAGAGGTTTTTGGACGAGCATGATTATGACGTCCGTAAAACAGGAAACGGTCGTTGGATTGATCAGAAATGCGCTTTGGATGCAGTTTGCTTTGTGGCTGACTGTGTTGTGGACTACATTCAAAATGGAGGCCAACAACCATTCCAGTCGCCGGACATCTGGCACTCTGAATATGCAATAGAGAATGTACAGCATTTGTTCGGCAAGCCCGATCCAACCATAAGAACTACGCTTGATGAATACAACAAGTTCTTCCGTCAGCCGTTGAAGATGCTGGCAGCTGCTGGCGTGTTACGCGAAGATGGTGTTGTTAATAACACGATCCAGTTCAGCGTAGAAAACATGGATGTGCTGGAGTATATAGCCCTACGCGAGCGCAACTCATTTGAGTTTCTCTGCCTCTATATTGAAAAGACTCTGAAAGATAGCGGCCTCTGGGACAGCTTTGAAACCTTTCTCGAGTTGCAAACGAAAGAGTCCTTGCAGGAGCTGAAAACCAAGTTCTCTGCTTTCTGCATCAAATACACTCCTATCAACACGGCGGTAGAGGCAAATCGTATCTTCATCAAAGTTTTGAATCCGCTTGCCTGTAAGCTGCATAAGAAGGGTGTTGAAAAAGGTCACCTGTCTCGGTCTATGATTACCTATGACAAAATCATGTACAACCAGACCAACTGGAGAGATGATGCTGTTGGCAAGGACAAGAATGTTGCTCGGGGAGATTTCAATCCGCAGCCGAAGACCGAGCAAATGTATCAGTACCGCATCAGCAGAGCGATGAAGTATCTCCGCAAGTTCAATGATGATAATCGTGAGGGCCTTTCTGAAGTATTGGATCGCTTCTCTGTTGGAGAAAAGGCAACACATATGCACCATATCTTCCCGCAGAACGAGTTTGCGGAAATAGCCGATTATATTGAGAATCTTATTGCGCTTACTAGCGGGCAACACTTACAGAAAGCGCATCCGAACGGAAACACTCAGGTCGTTGACAAGCAGTATCAATATACTTGCCTTATCGCCAAGACAGAGAGTATTCGCAAGAATATCATGGCCAACAAGGGTGAGCCCGTTATCTACGACTTTTCCGCGTTCATGTATGTCCTGGATGTTGGACTGAGAACCGATTACTTTGAAGCTCTATCAAATTGTGACTTTAGCTCGGTAGTAACCGGAATTGAATTCAATTACTAATCAAGCAATTATGAGAATGCCTCACCCGTAATACTTTGATGAGGAGAGAGAAGATGCCTATTCAAGTGTATTCTTTTTTCTCTGGAGTAGGATTCTTAGACTTGGGCTTTGAAAACGCCGGATTTGACATTGCTTTTGTCGACGAATATGATGAGCGATTCCTTCGAGCTTACCAGTATGCAAGAAGGAATAATGATCATGTTCCGCGATACGGGTATAGTCATGATGATATTCGGGAGTATTTATCAGACCAAAAGTGGCAGGAAGCTTTTCCAGAGTATAACAATCGCGGTGAAAATATTATTGGCTTTATCGGAGGTCCGCCCTGCCCGGACTTTTCATCTGCTGGTAATAATGCTGGAGAGAAGGGTAAAAACGGACAATTAACTTCCGTTTATGTGAACCTTATAGTAAAACGAAAACCCGATTTTTTTGTTTTGGAGAATGTCAAAGGGCTGTATAGGACAAAGAAACACCGCGCATTTTATGACCGTCTGAAGAGAAGACTATATCGAGCGGGCTACTCGATTTTTGATTCTGTAGAAAACGCACTCCAATATGGTACTCCACAGTTTAGGGACAGGTTATTCCTTATAGGGTTTAACCGAGAGCGATTTGGAAGAAATATCCAATACAGAATTGGGTCCAATCATCTCTATTCTTTTGAGCAGATCAATGGTGCAGCATGGCCAACGTCTGCACCATTTTCTGAGAACAGCAATCTAGAAAAACCCGAAAGCATCATTGAAGCGCTTACTGTTCAATACTGGTTTGAGAGAAACCAAGTGCAGATGCATCCCAATCAAAGCGATGTCTTTGGAACTAAAAACAAAGATCGGTTCTCGACAATACCAGAAGGCGAATCACGTGGAAAGTCATTCAAGAGGCTCCATCGATGGCGGTATTCTCCTACGGCAGCGTACGGAAACAATGAAGTTCATTTGCACCCCTATAAAGCTCGAAGAATTAGTGTTGCAGAGGCATTAGCGATTCAATCACTCCCCAGTTGGTTTTCGCTTCCTGCTGAACTTCCCTTGTCACTTAAATTCAAGATGGTTGGCAATGGTGTTCCATACCTGTTGGCGTTTGGCATAGCAACAGAATTGTACGACTGGATACGCGAAAACACTGGGGCGTGAATGTATCTCCATATAACAATAGGAGGGATACCCATGGCAGAGTATTATGATATGCAGTATGAAGAGACTTCTGTAGTATCTTATGATATAAGTGTTATTCCAAATGATTTTAACGTAATGACAATCAATAGCCTGATAGAATCAGGGGTTATTTCGATGCCTGTCTTTCAGCGAAACTATGTTTGGGATAGAAAACGAGCATCCAGATTCATTGAATCGTTAATTCTGGGACTGCCTATCCCCCAGATATTCCTGTACCAGAAGGAGAGAAACCAATACAGTGTAATTGACGGGCAACAAAGATTGATGACAATATATTTTTTTGTGAAGCAGCGATTTCCTAGAACTGGGAAGCGAGCATTTTTGCGCAAGGTTTTCGATGAATACGGCAGTATTCCTGATAACATTTTGTCTGACAATCAGTACTTTCAAGATTTCAGGCTTCAGTTTGCAAAGCAGGAAAACGGTTCACCGCACCCGCTCAACAACAAGAAATACCACACTCTAGATGCATCACAGCGGAGTTCATTTGAATTAATGCCAATCAGATGTATGTCTATTCGGCAAAACAAGCCAGATGATACAGGTTCAATTTACGAGATATTCAGTAGACTGAATACAGGTGGACTGAATCTTTCCCCCCAGGAGATAAGAGGTTGTCTTTATAATTCTAGGTTTTATAGTATGCTTTATCATCTGAACTTAGATGCACAATGGAGAAAACTGGTTGGGAAAGAAGCTGAAGACGATAAGTTCCGAGACGTTGAGATCCTACTTCGTTCTTTCGCGCTGCTGTACGAACACGAAACGTATTCAGGATCAATGATACAGTTCCTAAATCGATTTTCCAAAAAGGCGCAGAAATTCGATGAAGATGAAACAAATGGAAACGAAAAACTGTTTCATGATTTTCTAACTATATGTGAACCAATAGACAATAAGTATTTCCTTTCTCAGACAGGAAGCTTTAATGTGTCACTGTTTGATGCAGTGTTTGTTGCTATTGCAGAGAGAATTCGGAGTTATGGTATTGAACAAGCGGAAGTTACTGAGAAATCCTTTGAGTCTCTAAAAAATGATGAAAGCTTCAAAACAGCCATCACACACAGCACATCTCATGCCGATAGTGTAAAAACAAGGTTGCGGTTAGCTAGAAAGCATTTATATGGAGTGGAAGAGAGAAAATGAGGGTACCATAATGGAAAGCGACCGCATAAAAAGACAATATGATGACTCAAAGGAACTGTATGGTTACCTTATGGGTAAAGGCGAGGTTTCCTTCGCCACCTACATAGATAGCGTTTATAAAAAAGTCCTAGTTTTGTCGGCTGCAAGCTATTTTGAGAGTACAGTATCCAATCTTATTCTACAATTTGCAAATGAAGTCAGCAGCAAGGACAAGAGAATTGTAAAGCTAATTGAAAGCAAGGTCATAGAACGTCAATACCATACGTTGTTTGATTGGAATTCTAAAAACACTAATGCTTTTTGGAAGTTGTTCGGTGATGAAACGAAAACAAAAGCTCGGAGTACAATAGATGGAGATGAGGTGCTTAAATCCGCTGAAAATAGCTTTGTTAGAATGGGGCAATTAAGAAATCGTCTTGTTCATGAGAACTTCGCGGAATACGATGTGAATTTGACCTTAGAAGATATATATTCAGAATATCGGTTGGCATGCACCTTTGTTTCATTCATCAATACAGCATTATCCCCGGATTTTTTAAAAACACCATAAGGAGTGATTTAAACGGAATCAACGTGGTGGTTTACTGATACATTTACAAAGAATGCACAAAAGCTTTATGATCTGCTATATACGAAGAATTTCAACAAAGAAAAGCTAATAGAACAGTTGGATTCCGGCATATTCAGCGTTGATGATATCGATTTGGCAGCGTATCGGTACGTTGACAGTTGCCACGATGCAGACATGGAAGCACATAGAAACCATTTGTTTGATCATCTTCCATTTGGCGAATTGGTCCTTGGTATTGAAAGCAGTCATTTGGCCGAGTCAATCAAGATTCTTCTCGAATATGGATTTAATCCAAACAGAATAATGACCTGTGATGACGGCGGGCAGACGAATATCATGCTACAACTAATGTTCGTATACAACGGATATCAATCTGCGGATGCTGCTGCCGAAATGCTTAGTCACAGTGGAAATCCGAATCTTATCGTTGAGGGCACAAGTTTAATCAGAAACCTCAATAGTGAACTTCTGTTCTATCTGCGTGGTGATGAGGAATTCCGCTATTTCTCAGATTCAGTAGCACATTATTGGATGGTGTTCATTGGCTCTGGGGCAAAATTAGAAAACGGAGGTGAAAGCGTAATTCCGTATGAAGGCTTTAATATAGCCAACTTCCGAAATCATCGGCAGTATTACTATGGGATGGTTCGTTCGGAACGCAACAAAGGAGACATGGATATCTGTTTCTTCGACAGGGATACAAATCGAGAAGTGGCGAGATACTGATACAGGTGGGAATACATTGGAGGAAAAGAGAATCAATCAACTGATAAACTGATTGACCAACAATTATATGTTCAATATTTGGTGAATTAGTGCTGTGATTGGGAGAAGGGAATGCTAAAGACAAATAGAAAACTCAATGAGATTAACGAGATTATCACCTTGTGCGACGAAATGATCGATTACATCTGTGAATATGGTATCATTCGCACAGGGAATCAGTTATACGAATCTTATATGAGAAGAATATATGCTTTTTTCTCCGCACGAAAAGGCCTTCAGCATGATTATGGCCCATATTATGTCTTAAGGACATTTTACTATGCTAATAAGGATTATACTTTATGCCTTAGCGAGGCGAAAGCAATACGAGATGCAGTAATTGGTATGAAACACGAACTGTTCCCAAATTGTTATGAAAAGGTTTTCATTAGTCACCGGGAAAAAGATAAGGATCAAGTTGCTGCATTTATTGAATTGTTATATGCATTGGGAATACAACGTCCAAAGAGGGATGATACTGAAAATGCAATCTTCTGTACTTCTCACCCTGCCGCCTACATTGAAAATGGAAAGCAGAATTTGGACGAGATTAAGCGACACTTTAACGACCATGCGCATATACTCTATATATTATGGTATACAGATTCCTATTTTGAAAGCCAAGCTTGCATGAATGAAGCCGGTGCAATTTGGGCTATGAACAAAAGATATCAAGAGATTCTTTCTCCCAGTCTTAACAGTAGCAGAATTGGAGGCCTTTTAGATAAACAGCCAGTTTGGTTTCGGTCAAACGATAAATACCGTCTCAACATCTTTAAGGAGCAAATCGAAGAGATGTTTGACTTACCGCAGTTGACAACAAATGCGTGGGAAGTGGCAAGAGATACTTTTATCTCAAGAATTGAGGCTATAAACTAGAGTGTTCACCAGGAAGGTTCTAAACGGTATTGGATCGGTTTATTCCAATAACTAAGCACGGGGCACAACCGTAAAAGCTGCACCCCGTGCGTTTGTTGATCAAATATAGATCATCTGTTTATACACCACTTCCTCTGCTCTTGCCCGGATGTTATTCATGGCACCGACCCAAGCCATTTGATCGGTGGCCTTGAGCTGCTCCGTGACGCCGTCGGCGTGGGCCATCTGATCGATCAGCCGAAAGAGCATTTCTTCCGCCTGCCGGTCCACATCCTCCAGATGGGCATTCAGCTTGCCGTTGAGGAGCATGGCAGTGTAGATCGGTTCCCTATTCTTCAGCAGGTAGTTCTTCCGGCGAAGACCCCATATCCCGATATGCGGAGACGGCGGAGGGGTAAGGTCAGGAATCAGGTAATTGCCCTCCTGATGGTAAGTCCCACCAAGTTCTTCGTATAATGATTTCATGGAAGCATCTCCTTTTCGTAGAAATATGTACTGTGATTGCGCTTTCCGGCTCTTTGGCTACAAAGCATTATTCCATGAATAAGTTGCAAACCCGGAAACCATGGACTATGAAGGATTGAACGAACAGATAGTGCGGAAAATGCGTGGCTACAAAATGGCTACAAAAACTTCAAAGACGCCTTATATGGGTTGAAATACATGGAATTTGTGGACGAATTACGTATTATCAATGCGGTTTTTCACCAGAAATCAAGGCCGTCAAGTCGAGTGGGAATGATTTCACACCCTTAAAAAGTCCTTATGTCAAGCCATTTTATGAAGGTCGGGCGGCGTTTTGCTACTAAAATGCTACTATGTGAAAAATTCCAATTATTCTAAGAGACATGAAAATGCCCTCTGGAAAACGGCAAGTTTTCCGGAGGGCTACTTTTGTACCGTTTAGTTGTGATGCGCGTTCAAATAATTCTCAGCTTCAGATAGTAAGCGCTTGGAACCTTCGTATTGAATGCTTTCCATGGCGTTGGTATAGTCCATGAGCAGGACCTCTATAACTTCCTTCTCCTGCGCTCGAAGCACCTGATCTCGATACTCCGCAAGAAAATAGACATTCGTTTTTATGTCATCAGGACGGCCTTCCCGAATCAAAGAATGTTCATCTGTGAGCCTAAAATCGTCATATAAGACAACATCTAAGCCTGTTTCCTCTTTTACTTCTCGGAGGGCTGTTTCACGCTCGGTTTCTCCGGCCTCCATGTGACCTTTCGGAAATCCGTATGCGCCCTCATACGTTTCGCGTATTATGACATACTGCCTAACACCGTTTTCCTGCGTAAAAACAATAGCGCCGCATGACTTTTCGCGCTTCATTTTCTTTATTCTCCTTAATCCTCTTTCAATCTGTCCTTAAACGCCCTGACCATAGGGAAGGAAAGCAATGTGTTGTCCGGCATGATGGGGCAGGGACAACCGCCATTGGATGAATCGAACCCTTTCCTTGACAGAATGACCTTCAATACCGGCCCTCCTTGCCCCTGGATACTGCGCGTGTTTCCTGCGCTGCTGTTCGCGCTCCAATATTCTGCGCTTGTAAGCTGTACCCTATAAACATCCTTGAAGAAGCCTGTCCTATATGGTAAAATCAAACTGGATTTATAGACCAATGAGATAAAAGCGTCAGGCTCAAGAAGGAAGAATACACAGCGCCTTTTTCCTTCATTTTACCATAATTGCCATGGCAGAGCAATCGAACCGAAACGCAATGAAGTCAGAACAATGGGATAGAATATAGAACACAGAGAAAAATGTAGGAAACACGACCTGTTCTTTGAATATATGCCACTACAAACAGCAGGTAAGAGAAAACGGAAAAAGAAAAGGAGTGAGAATCATGTGGAACAGTAAGCGGGTATTCGAATATGAGGGCATGATCGCCGAGACGGTGGGCATCACCGGCCACGACGGCAAGCCCATCCACGCTTATTATTCCCGGCCCCTGGGAAAAGACAGCTTCCCCGGCATCGTCCTGATCCCCCACATGCCCGGCTGGGACGAGTGGTGCCGGGAGACTTCCCGCCGCTTCACCGCCCACGGCTATGCCGTGGTGTGCCCCAACATCTATGAGGAATACGGGGACGGCACTCCCGCCGAGGT
>JAEEGI010027132.1_pt1 | contig 10979 bp, 7 predicted proteins | sample 8958751 | NCBI WGS metagenome assembly JAEEGI01 (sample SAMN16246545, study PRJNA631951) | gut metagenome | biome: gut microbiome; feature: rumen; material: KS-attached | host: Bos | place: Iran: Karaj | collected 2018-10 | reverse complement strand
TCTAATATAAATAATTTGTCAATATTATTATTTTTTTCATTTTGTTAATTATTTATATTAAATCAGAAAGAAGTTTTTGAGAATTTTCTTCTTCTTTGTTTTTTTCATTTTCTTCTTTTTTATATCTTGATTTTCATTTTCCACTTTTTCTTCTAAATTATTATTATTCACAATAAATTGTTCAAATAAAATTTTATTATTTCCTTCAATATTATTATCATCCTTATAATTTATTTGTCCATTAGAGAAGTAAAATTAATCACCACTCATAGAATTTGCTATATTATTTAAACTATATCTATCTAAATAAATACTATTAGGCTCTTTTAGACTTTGATCAACAGGATAAATTGATTCATTTTCATCTTCTCTATCACCTTTCTTAATTTCAACACTTTTAAATAATTCATCTTTTCTTGTTTGATTAAAAATTTTTAAATCTGATAATTCTGGATTTATTTCTATTATATTTTTCTTCACAGTTTTTGGAGGAGAAGGAGAGGCACTTCTTCCTTTTGAAACACTTCTCGTTTGTCTTTGTGAAGATACTGGTTTTTGTTGAGCTTTTCTATTTGTGTTCTTTTTAGTTTTTGTTCTTTCTGATTCTTCTTTTTCTTTTAATTCTTTTTCTTTTTCAATTTTTTTATCTACAAAAGTTTTATTTAACTGAATTATTTTTTCTGTACATTCTCTATATTTGACTCCTATTTTTGTATCTATTAATTCTCCAAATGATATTATTGAGTGATTTTCTACTAAACCTTCTACTATATATTTATAATTACTATCTATTATTCTGTAATTTTTACCTAAATTTATACTTTGTAATACTGAATTTACTTTTAATACTTTTCCCAATGCTATACAAAAATTTGTGGATAAACGATTTGAACCTAAATCTAAATTTGTTAAACATTTATGATTTATTATGCTGTTGATTATTGTTTCTCCTGATAAATCATCTAATCCTGTATTATATAAATTTAAGGAAATTAAAGTTTTATTTTTTTGTAATCCTTTTGATAGTAATTGAACACCTTGATAAAAATCTAGATAGCAGAATTTTAAACTGACATATTGTAAATTATATTTACTATGGATAAAATATCTAGCTAAAATATCCCAAACTTTTTTTCTATATCTAGAATCATCTAAATTTAAAGAATTGATTGTAGGATGAGAAGAAACTAATCTTAAAGCACTTTCTCTAGAATGATCATTTAAACCAAAATGTTGTAGTTTATCACATCCTCTCATAGATTGACATAATAAAATACAAGCTGCAGGATCAGCATTAAAAGGATTATAAGAAATATCAAAAAATTCTAAATTTTTTGCATTTTTTATTGTATTTGTTAAAGGTTTCATTATCACTTTTGTGAATTTATTATGACTTAAATTAATTCTTTTTACTCCTGGTGCTAATATAAAATCTAATATTACATGAATAAATGTATCATCTAAATCATTGTGGGATAAATTTATTTCTTCTACACATTTTATTATTTTTAATCCTTCTATTACTTTCTTTAATAAATCTATTGTCATTTGCTTTCCTGCAAAATAACTAAAATCTAATTTACGTAAATTTTGTCTTAATCTATCTAATTTTTTCTTTGGTTCTTTTACTCCATTTTGAGGTAAATTTAGTGAAGTAACTTTATCTTTAAAAGTAGAAAATTTTTGATTTGGATATTTTTCTTTTTCTTCTTCTTGTTCTTCATATTTTGACATTATATTCGGTATTGCAATATCTTCTCCTGTTTTATCCTTATATGCTGTTTTTAAATATGATATTATTTGCTCATCTTTTTCTAATTGTTCTAATATATTTTCAATTCTTTCTGTCATAATTTATTTTAATATTTAATTTTAGATAACTTATATATTTAAATAATTATTAAATAAAAAATTTAATTAAAAAAACTTTTATAACTTTTTATTTTATTTTCTCATTTTTATTTTTACACATAATGGATAGAAAAAAATATAATCTCATAAGAAATATAGTTTTCTATTTAAATGTGATTGATATAATATATCTAAGACAATTTATTTATTAATATTTCATTTTAAAATTTAAATTTTTAAACTAAATAATTTATAAATATATTAATTAAAACAAATTTAAATGAAAAAGCCAAGATTTTCTATTTCTTCGTTCCCGTCAAAAAATAGTACAAATTGTTCATATATATCTTCTCCTACCATATTCCTTATAAAATCACTTATTAATACTTCTTTTTGGAAATAATGTGATAATTTTAATTTATTCATAATATAATGCACTTTTTTTAAACAAAATAAATATTGAAAATCTTTATCTTTTGATAATTCATCATCAATAAAAAATTCCCAAAAATCTCTTTTTCTCCATGAATCACAATAAATTTCTTTTTTTAATATTTCTTCATAAATGAAAAATTCTTTTTTTTCTTTTCTATTATAATTTATATATTTATAATATAAAAAAGAAACAATTGTATATCCTTTTTCAATAAAATAATCTTTTTCACTTGAAGGAAATTGAAAAATATATTTTATTATTTTAAATAAATAGTTAAATTCTATTTCTCCTATTAATTTATTTAAATTTTCAGGATGTATTCTTATTTTAAATAATATAAAATTTAAAAAATATTTTTTTAATTTTGTTATTAAAAAATATTTGTTAATTTTTTTATCAAAATCTTCAATATGTTGATTTTTTTTAATAAAAATATCAAGAAATAAATTTTGCATAATTTTCTTATCTTCATAACTTAAATCAACAACTTCATTTTCTTTAAAATCACTAATATTATTTTCTAAAAAATCATATTGAGGAATTATATATTTGCTTTTATTATTTTTAATATCATTTAAATTCATTTTTTTATTATCAAAAGGAAGAATGAAACAATGTTGTTCATTTAAAGAAATATCATGTAATTTATTTTTTACTAAAAATCCATTAATATAATCTTCAATATATTTTTTCTCAAGATTTGATAATAATAATTTGTTTTTAAAGAAAGAAGGAAATAATAAATAGTGTTTAGGTGTTCTTTTTACTAATTTATTGTCTTTATATAATTTTTTAAAAGGATTAACTCCTGATAATAAAGAAAGAGATTCTTTTTTCATAATATTAAAATTAAGAGAATCTCTTGATACATTATTATTACTTAAAAAACTAGTATTATGAATATTTTCATTTATTAAACTATCATTGTTATTAGGATTAGTATTATTATTAGTATTATTTTCTTTTAATGAACTTAATCTTCTAATATTATCTTTTTTTTCTTTTGCTTTTGAAAGTGATCTTCTTGATATTACTTTATTTAATGAACTTGTTTTTGATAAACTTTTTTGAATCACTGGAACTAATTCAATTTCATAAGATTCTATTTCTTTATTAAATCCTTCATTTAAATAATAATTTTTTTTTTCTTCTTCAAAAAATTGAGTAAAATTTTGAGATGAAATTATTCTTTCAACAATTTTTGAAGTTTTACTTTCTTTATTATCTATTTTAAAATTTGAAATCAAACCTATTTTATCAAAATAAGAACGATCATTATTTTCATTATAATAAACATATTTTTTATATTCTCCAATAAAAAGTATCATAACTTTCAAAAAGACTAACTGAATTTTTTCATTAATGATATTATAATTTAATTCACTATTATTTAAAATTTTTTTAATAACTTTTAATTCATTAATCATAAAATCATTAATTCTAGAAGGCATATCAATATTAGTTTTAATTTTAGTTTTATTTTTGGCTTTAATATTATCAATATATATTAAAGATATTTCATCATTATCCATAGAATAAAAATTTTTTTCAATTGATAAATTTAAAATTGGTTCATTTATACCAACAATAAAAGGAGAAGGACTTTGTAAAGCTCCTATTGTATCTATATTTAAATTAAAAATACATGTTTCTTCCCATTTTAAAGGATATATTAAAGATATAAAAATAAATATTATTTCATTTAATAAATTCAAATCATTTGATATAAAAATTATTTTTTGTTCTAATAATATTATTTTAAAAATTTCTATTATTCTTTCTGGGGAAAAATATTTAAATAAAATTGATAAATTTATATTTGTTAATATTTCATTGTTTTGATTATATGGAGATAATAATTTTATTGGTTTTGATGAATGAGGAAGATAAAATTCTAAAAAAGAATTTGGAGGAGGAACTAAAATTTCATTTAAAATATTTTCAATTAAGTTCTTAGTTTTTTCTTTTGAAATTGAGAGAATATTTTTTAAACAATCAGCCATTTGACTAAAATAAGGAAATTTAGAAATTAAAGAAACACTTTCAGGAATACAAATTTTTTCATATAAAATAATTTCATTTAAAGAATTGAAATTTTTACTAATTGTACTACCAGCTAATTTAGAATTAATTTCATTATTATTTTTCATATATTCATTAATAGGGTTTATGGAAAATTTTCTTTGAAAATCTTCTTTAGAAATAATTCTATAATAATGTAAAGTAACCATATAAAATCTTCCAATATTATTAGTAATAAGAGTAATAAAAGGAGGATAATTAATGGGAGTATCTTCAAAAGTATTATTTATTTTTTTACATTTATAACATAATTTAATTCCAAATGGAAAAGATAAAAAAGCAAATGGATCATTTATAATAAAATCACTATCTTTATTTATATAATAAGATAGAATTGATGGTTTTAAAGAAGAAAGAATTGAACATTCTTCATGATGACATGGTGCTTCTAATAAACAAGAATTTTCTATATATTCTAATTTATTATTATCTAATCCTGAAGTAAATATTCCAATTACAAAATTATCTGTTAAATCATTTTCATTATATGGAATTTTACTTTCTATTATTTCATAATTTTGATTTTCTATTTTTAAATTTGGATTTGATGAAGCCAAATTATTTTTATCTATTATTGGAACTTTTCTATTTTCATTTATCTTTAATGGGATAACATTTAAATTTAAATTATTTCTATCTAAAGGTTTAGGTGTCAACATTTTTTGACTAGTTCTAAAAAATGATAAAAACGAATTAAGTTTTGATTTATTTTTTGTTTCATTGGTATTTAATGGAGATGATGGGATAATATTATTTTTTGTCATAATTTTATTATTATTATTATCTAAATTATTTTGTGAAAGTTTTAAGTGATATTTAAGATTTAAAAAACTTTTATATGATGTTGTATATATTTCATCTTTAATTTCATTTGGTTTTAAATCAGAAACTTTTATTGTTGTTATTGTAAAATTCTCCGATTTTTCTCCTGAAATCACAAAATATATCATTATTATATCTTTTTTAATCTCTATATTTTGACTAAATTATTATTAATAATTTTATTTACAATGTTATAATTTCATTTTCAAAATTTAATAAAGAATCTTTTAAAAGAATATTTTTTGTTGATAAATTTACTGATTTTCCACTTCCATTTTTTACAAATAAGATTTTTATGTAATTTTTTTTCTTATTTTCTAAAAATTCTTTACTCTTTCCAAATCTTGCATTTATCACTAAATATTATTTTATTAATAAAATTACCTTTAAATTCTAATTCATTACTTTGTTTCATATTTTTTATTTAGGTAATATTTCAAAAATAAAAAATTATTTTTATAAATTTATAATTATATAATTTCCTTGTTTTCAATAAATAATAAATAAATCAATATAAATGTTAAAAAACCTTAACACCGAACCAAAATATCAATTTACAAAAGAACAAGGGAAAAAATTATCAAAACTGAGAATAATCCAAAAAAATTTAGTTCATTTTCAAGGTTTTCCTGAATCGTTGAATAACCAAGATATTTTAGAGAAATATTTTAATCAATTTGGAAAAATAATGAAATTTGTTTTAGGACAAAAGAAAGAAGAAGAAATTCAAAAAAAAAGAACAAATTCAGCATATATTACATATTCAAGAAATGAAGAAGCTGCAATTGCAATTTTGACTATGGATTCTTTAATAATTGAAGGACATTTAGTAAGAGCTTTTTTTGGAACTACAAAATATTGCGTTCATTTTTTAAATAATTTAGAATGTTTTAATAAAGAAAAATGTATGTTCATTCATTATATTGCTGATAATAATGATATTTTAGGGATTAATTCTAAATTCGATTATAATGATCATATTAATCTTGCTAAAAAAATTTTAGCAAATTCTAATTTTAATTATAAAAATTTAGTTTTAAATATTCCAATTAAAGAAACTTTTTGTAAAGAAGATACTTCTCAAATTAGGAAAAATTCTTCTTCAAGTAATTCATCAAATCATTCATCGAATAATAATAAAAATAATAATATTTTATTTAAATTTAAGGATAAATCAAGATTTTTTTGTAATAATATTAATAATAATGATAATATTGAAATTTCTAATTCTGTTAAAAATTTAATTGATAATTTATGTATTCGGATTGGGTTTTTTAAAAAATTCGATAAATATTATAATAATAAAAAATATGAAATCGAATTTTGTAAAAATAAATTCGAAACAAGTAATGATCCGTTGATAAAATATGTGTTGAATAACACAAGTGTTTGAATGTAAAACTATAAATTGACAATGAAACAAGTTTTTTTAATTTTATTATTGATTTTTTTCAAAATAAATTATATAGGTTTATTTTGATACAAAGTTGCCAAAATATTTTTTTATGAAAATAATATAAAATTTTTTATGTTATTATGTGACATTTTATATTAGTAATATTATATAGAATTATTTCTAGTAATTTTTTAATAAATATATTATTATTATTTAAAAAACATTCTTTTGAAAAATGTGTAATTTTTTCAACATAACATTAATTACTATAAATTTAATAGATTATGTAAAAATATATATTTTTTAATACAATATAAAATATTATAAAATAAATAAAAATCAAAACTGAAAATGGGAGAAAAAGAAATGTCAGAAACAGATAAATTAAAAAAACAAATGAGAGATCAATTTGAATTTGAAATGAGAGTTGCTAATGTAGAAAGTAAATATTTAACATCTCAAAAAAAAAGATATTTATTAGCATCTAATTCAGATAGTGTTCAACAATTAATTGAAAATCAGGTTAATGAATTAACTAATATTTTAATAGCACAAAAATCAGAATATGATAAATTAACTAGAGAATCTAAAATTAAAAAAGAACAAACAATACTTTTAGAAAGAAAAATAAAAGCATTAGAAGATATAGAAGAAAAAACAAAAAGACAACAATTAGATAATCAAGGAACAATTGAAACAATGGAAAGTGTTTTAAAATTGAAAGATTCCAGAAAAAAAGAAGAAAATTATATTCAATCAACTCTTCTTAAACAAATAGATAAATTAAAACAAGATATAATATTAATAAATAAAGAAACATATGATTTAGAAAATGAAAATTATTATTTAACAAAACATATTGAAAAAGCAAAATTTGATTCAAATCGTGTGTTACAAAATAGAAATAATGTATATTCAAAAATAAAAGAACAAGAAATGAAAAATAAATATGAGAAAAATGAACAAGATTTAACAATAGAATATTATGAAACAATAATACAACAGAAATATATGTTTATCAAAAATGCAGATGAAAGAAAAGAGAAGCAAAAACAAATAGCAGAAAAAGCAAAAAATGAATCAAATGATAAAGAAGAAGCAGAAAAAAGACACCAATTACAATTATTAATGTTATATAATAAGTATTTAAGAAGAAAAATGAAAGAACAATTAAAAGAATATAAAAGGTATGAAAAAGTTGCTGATAAAATTAGAGATATTTGTGGAAGTGATGATCTTAATATTATGGTTGATACTTTATTAAATAAAAATAAAAGATATAATTTAGCTTGTGAAAAAATAGTTGAGTGCGAAAAAAAAAAGAAAAAATTAACTAAACAATTAAAGAAATTAAATAAAAAGTTAGAAGAAAAGAAAACTGAAGTTTTAATTGAAATTGAAAATACTGATAATGAAAAAAAGTTAAAACCAATTGAAGATAAAATTAGTGATAAAGATAAAGAAGAATTAATAAAAAAAGAAAATGAATTAAATAGAAGATTATTTGAAACTGGTGAAAGAGCAAATTTTGTTCAATTATCTTATAGAAAAGTAATAGAAAATATTAATTCTCTAAAACAATATCAAGATACTCTTCCAATTAAAGAAGGCCAAAATAATTTAACAACAAATGTAACAGATGAAAATAAAAACGAAGAAGAAGAAACAGAGAAAAAAGAAGAAGATAGTGGTGCAATAGAGAAAATAGTAGAAGATAGTGGTGCAATAGAGAAAATAGTAGAAGATAGTGGTGCAATAGAGAAAATAGAAGAAGAAAAAAAAGAAGAAAATGAAGAAGATGGTATAATTAAATTAAATGTTGAAGAAGAAAAAATAATTGAAGATTATCAAACTTTTTTAAAAGAATCATTAAAAACATTTGAAAAACTATTTTTAATGCATTCAAAAATAGAATTTTTGAGAATGATGAAAGAAAAAGGAGAAGAGAGAAAAAGAGAAAATACAAAAATAAGAAATACATATGCAAAAAGTGCAAGAGTTGTTAGAAAAGTAAATCCAAAAAAAACAAGAACTATTCTTTCAAGTATTTCAAGAAAAAAAGAAGAACCTAAAAGAAGATTTTCTGTTAAAGCTAAAGAAATTGTAATTCCCAAAAAGAAACCAGATGATGATGAAATAAGTAAATATGATGAGGATAAAGATATTATGAAAAGATTTTTAGATGAACAGAGGAATGAAAGAGCTAATTATTTGAAAGTAATTAAATGGACTGGTAAAAAATAATTATAATATAAAATATTAATTAATTAATTTTATTTTCCATTTTTAATTACTTTTAAATCTAAAAAAGTTATCACATCAACTAAAATATAATATAATAAAACTTTAAAAGATATAATAACATTGTGTATATATATAAAAACTATATTCAGTACTGAAAGAATATAAATGAGAAAAATTTAGTATCAAAAAGAAAAAGATAAAATATTTAAAATGTATGATGAATTCAATAATTAATATCAAAGGAATAATACCAAGATATATTATAAATTTATTTTTCTATAATTTTATTTTTAATAAAACTTATATTTAAATAATAATTCTTTGAAGAGAATGTAATTTAAAGATTTAATTAAAAAGAGGGAAAAGGTTATTCAAAATAAGCTAAAATTGCACTTATAATTGCTCCTAATAAAAGAAAAAAAAATTTAATACATTTGTCTTTTTTTTTCTCAAATTCTTCGACAATAATTTCTGAACAAGCGATATATAAAAAAGTTCCAGATGATGCTGCTAAAAAAATTCCTTGAATGAAAGGATTTGCTACAATTGAAAGAAACCAACCTAAAAGAACACCAGAAGGGCCAATTATTGAAAAAATAGTTAAAAGTAAATTAATTTGGCATTTTGTTAATTCTAGTTTTATAAAACTGATTCCAAAAGATAATCCTTCTGCCCATTTATGAGCAACTATAACTAAAGTTAGAGATAAGACTGAATCAAATTCTTCTAAAATTCCAACTGCAATTCCTTCAAATAATGCATGAAAACCTAGAGCAAATAATAATATAAAAGGTTTATATAAAGATTGTTTTTTTAAAATTTTGGTTTCTAATTCATCATAATTATTAAAATCTTCACTCTCAGGATCTATTTTAAAATCAATTCCTTTTGAAATAAATTGCTCTGTGTCTTTTTCATTTTCTTCTTTGATTATATTTGGGTCAAATACAATTTTTTCAACAAATAAAATTAAACAATATATTAATATACAAATTAAAAAAGCTAAAGGGAATTTAATCTTTAGTTTATTAAATTTTTCTTGACTTTCCGGTAATAAATGTAGTAAACCTATTCCTAAAAATAATCCTCCAGAAAATGTATTTGCAATATCTAATAATTTTTCATTTTTTCTACATGAATTCAAATAGTTTGGCATAAAACTAAATATCATTCCTATTACTAATATTGATATAAAAGACAATAATTTTAAGATATCTAATTTATCCATTTTTCTAAAATGAAATAGAAATGTTATATTAAATCTATATTAAATTGGGATTTTTTATTTTTAAATGTTATAAAAATAAAAATTATACATTTTAATTTTTATTAGTATATTGAATTAAATATAAATTAATAAAATATAAAATGACAAAAATTCCAGTTAAAGATAGTATAATTAAAGGTAGTATAAGTGAAATGATTGATAATGTTCTTGATGAAGAAGATTATGTAAATCAAGAACAATTATTAAGAAAAACTTCTGATTGGAAAAATTCAAGTTTTAAAATAGGAGAATTAGAAGATTCAAAAAATCAAGAAATTTTTCAAACAGAAATTCCAGTATATAATAAAAAAAACAAAGATGAAAATAAAAATAATGAAAATAAAGAAAAAAAAATTATGAATGAAAATTTATTTATAGGTAAAGGATTTAGAACAAATAAAGAAGAATTTTTAAGACAACAAGAAGATTTATTAAATAAATCAGGAATTTCAGATATATCAGTTTTATCTACATTGCCTAATGTTTATTCATGTGCAATTCCAAGACCAAATACAAGTAGATATAAAGGAGCAGTTAAATCAAATATTGACATTAATGTTAAAAAATCTTATTCGAAAAAAATGTTAAAAAAAATATAATATAAATTTATTTTGAATATAAATCTTATCACAATATAAAAATTATTCAATGTATTTTCTTTATTGATAGTTCTAAAATATATTACAAATTTAATTAATATATTTCATGTATTATTTATCTGTTTTATCATTTTTTTTGAAAATTCTAATTAATATTTTTTTACATTTCCTAATTTTATAACACAATCCTATAATCTTTTCATTGTAAAGAGTGATAAATCCAATAAGATTACTTTAGTATTAGAAATTTATGTGAAAAAGTTTTATATTCATTTTTTCTTC
>JAEEGI010027130.1_pt1 | contig 10980 bp, 9 predicted proteins | sample 8958751 | NCBI WGS metagenome assembly JAEEGI01 (sample SAMN16246545, study PRJNA631951) | gut metagenome | biome: gut microbiome; feature: rumen; material: KS-attached | host: Bos | place: Iran: Karaj | collected 2018-10 | reverse complement strand
CCGTGTTTATGCATCAATGATGGGATGCTACGCAGCAGACATCCTTGCAGCAGGCAAGACCAACAGAGTAGTTGGTTACCGCAACGGCCAGTTCGTTGATTACGACATCGACGAGGCTCTTGCAATGAAGAAGAACATCAACGAGTACATGTACGAGATCGCACGTATTCTGTAATTCGGACGAACATGGTGGTGGGAAAGACATTTTTGCTCACTTCTCCTCGTCGTAATTCATAAAATTTCAAAATCCCAAGGTGGTTTCCTTTCGACGTAGCTCAGAGCAGTCAACCACCTTGGGATTTTTCAATTTATGAATTATCTTCCTCGTGCGAATGATTCGCAAAAATGTCTTTTCCCACCTCCATGTTCTGACAGAGAAAAACTGTATACATGGAAAATCGAGATAGATGAGGATACAATAATGCATTGTACAAAAATATGTTATACTAATATCTAATCTATTGTAGATAATGAGGAATAAGCATGATTACAAGTACTAGTAACGACAGAGTTCGCAAGGTTGTGAGCCTTATGGAGAAAAGCAAGGCACGTCGCGAAGAGGATGCCTTTATAATAGAGGGAATGAAAATGTTAAGGGAAGCGCCTGTTTTGCAGGTGCGAGAAGTCTATGTGACTGAGAGATTCCTTGACAAGGCCAGTGAGGATGACAAGGAAATCCTCTGGAGATACGGGGCCGAGAGTGTTTCTGACGAAGTTATGAAAAAAATGGCAGCTACACAGACTCCTCAGGGAGTTCTCGCAGTTGTGACCCAATACCATTACACAGAAGATGAAGTTATAGAGGGATACAATAAGGATGATCAGGGGGCGAAGCCTCTTATGCTGATTCTGGAGAACATACAGGATCCCGGAAATGTGGGAACTATGTTCCGTTCCGGCGAGGGTGCAGGAGTTACCGGAATCATACTCAGCAAGGGCTCAGCGGATGTTTATAATCCCAAGGTAATTCGCTCCACCATGGGTTCAATCTTCAGAATGCCCTTTATATATGTAGAAGATATTCCGGCTATGCTGGGAAGACTTAAGGAAAAGGGCGTACATACCTATGCGGCACACCTTAAGGGAAAGAGCAGCTATGACGCTTTTGACTATACTCAGCCCACAGCTTTTTTGATTGGAAATGAAGGAAACGGTTTGACAGACGAGACAGCTGCTGCAGCTGAAACCTACGTACTGATCCCAATGAAGGGCGAGGTGGAATCAATGAATGCGGCAACATCTTCAGCAATACTTACATTTGAGGCATCAAGACAGAGGAGGGGGTAAGCAATGACACTTGGTTTTATCGGATTAGGCAACATGGCAAAGGCTATGATCGGAGGCATTCTGGCAAAGGGGCTCATGGGTCCCAACGAGATCATAGGTTCAGCATCAACCGAGGCTACCTGCGCTAAGGTGGCAAACAAATATGGTATACAGACAAGGCTTTCAAATGAAGCCGTGGCAAAAGAGGCAGATATCATTATCCTTGCAGTTAAGCCACAGTATTTGAAGGTTGTTATCGCAGATATCATGGACAGTGTGGACGAGAATAAAGTAATTGTCAGCATTGCCGCAGGTAAAACCATCAGCTGGCTCTCAAATGAGTTTGAAAAGCCGGTTAAACTCATAAGAGTAATGCCCAATACTCCGGCCCTTGTACTAGAGGGCTGCTCAGCAGTTTGCAGAAATGATCTGGTTACAGATGACGACTTCCATTTTGTTATGGAGCTTTTAGAGAGCTTTGGAAAAGCTTATACAGTGCCTGAGACCATGATGGATGTGGTTGTGGGTGTTAGCGGTTCTTCACCGGCCTATGTTTTCTTATTCATAGAGGCCATGGCAGATGCGGCTGTGGCAGGAGGAATGCCAAGAAAGCAGGCCTATGAATTTGCAGCTCAGTCCGTTCTTGGAAGCGCAAAGATGGTTCTTGAGACCGGCAAACATCCCGGAGAACTCAAGGATATGGTGTGCTCACCTGCAGGAACAACCATTGAAGCAGTTCGTGTTCTGGAGGAAAAAGGATTCAGAGGAACTGTTATGGACGCGGTTGCAGCATGCATCGAGAAGAGCAGGAATCTGTAAGTGATTTTGCTCTCACAACAAAAACGGAATCATGATAAAATAGTGTTTAGTCAAGCGGAAATTCAACGTGAAATTTAATAATATTCAAACAAAAATATTGTGAAATTTGACAAATGCCTAAATTGTGTGGTAATATCTTTGTGTTTTCGAAATGGTAACAATTCGAAATAATTTCGTAACAAATTAAAGATGATTCGAGGATAACAAAGGTATGAAAAAGACAGCATCAATATCTTTGGGAATCGCGAGACAGTTTTTGATTTGCAGTCTCAGTTTTGTTCTTTTCTTTTCCCAGGATATTAGTGTACAGGCTAGAAGCAACAACAAGATCACCGATGTTGCGGCAGGCATTTCAAACATTATCAGCCCTGTATCACCACTTGGCGTGGACAGAAATGCTACAGAGGTACTGGCAGCAGGGAATGTTGAGAAGACTTCAACGGCAGCCAGCAGCGAATCCAGCACTGAGAGCGAAGAGACCAAACTGGTAATGGCTAACGTTTCAAAGGCCCTTAATGTTAGAGAAGAGCCCAACGAGGACAGCAATAAGGTTGGTGTACTCTATAAGGATTGCGGCGGCAAGATTCTTGAGCGCAAGGACGGATGGACCAAGCTCCAGTCCGGCGATCTCATAGGATGGGCCAATGACGAGTTCCTGTTATTTGATGACGACGCCACCAAGCTTGCTACAGATGTAGGTAAACAGGTTGTAACAAGCCAGAACAGTGCTCTTAATATCAGAACAGAGGCTTCCGACAAGGCAGAGGTTTTAGGTGTTCTTACCGAGAAGGCTTTTGTGGATATGATAGAAGACCTTGGAAATGGCTGGATAAGTGTAGACTATAACGACGAGACCGGTTATGTTCAGTCAGAGTATGTTTCTACTGATTTCAGAATTGACCAGGGTGAGACCATAGCAGCCATTAAGATTCGTGAAGAGGCTGAGAAGAAGGCAGCTCTTACCAGAAATCGCGGCGCAGTCAGCGCAGATGCGGATGAGGTCAAGCTCCTTGCAGCTCTTATACAGTGTGAGGCAGGAAACCAGCCCTATGAAGGAAAAGTGGCTGTGGGCGCAGTTGTTCTTAACCGAGTTAAGAGCGGTGCTTATCCTAATTCCATTTACAGTGTTATTTATGCTTCGGGTCAGTTTACACCGGCCCTGAACGGAACAGTTGCCAGAGTTTATAACAGCGGAAGAATTGCAGATTCCAACTATCAGGCAGCTCAGGCAGCCATCAACGGGGAAACTACAGTTGGTTCAGCGCTTCACTTCAGAAGGGTCAACGGAAGAGAAGGTATCATAATCGGTGCACATGTATTCTGGTAATTTAATGGTAAATCTAACGTTAACAGTCGTAAGATTGCGGATATTATGGTAATATGAAAGGGATTGCAGTAATGCAGTCCCTTATTCTATATAAGATTATTCTTATCACATCATTACATAAAGGGAGGAAACTATGAACTTTTACGGACGCGATTTTTTGAAACTACTGGACTTCACACCTGAAGAGATTCTGTATCTTGTTGACCTGGCTGCAGAACTCAAGGATAAAAAGAAAAATGGTATTCTCCATGATGAGCTTCGTGGTAAGAATATAGCACTTATTTTTGAAAAGACCAGCACCAGAACCCGCTGCGCCTTTGAAGTAGCTGCCAGCGACCTTGGAATGGGCTCCACATACCTCAACCCAACAGACTCACAGATTGGGAAAAAAGAGAGCATTGCAGACACAGCAAGAGTTCTGGCAAGCATGTTTGATGGAATCGAGTACAGAGGTTTTGAGCAGGAAATAGTTGAGACCATTGCCAGGTACAGCAAAGTGCCGGTATGGAACGGCCTTACCAATGAGTTCCATCCTACCCAGATGCTGGCAGATCTTTTGACAATAAAAGAGCACTTTGGAAAGCTCAAGGGAATCCACCTGGTATACGTGGGTGATGCCCGCTACAACACAGGAAATTCCCTGATGGTAATGTGTGCAAAGATGGGAATGCACTTTACCGCTGTTTCCAATAAAAAATATTTTCCTTCTGAGGAACTTATTAATACCTGCCGCGACATAGCAAAAGAGACCGGCGCTGTTATAGATTTCAGCGAGGATGCAAAAGAGGGAACTAAGGGCGCAGATGTTATTTATACAGATATCTGGGTATCCATGGGTGAGCCCGACAGCGTATGGGAGGAGAGAATAACAGATCTTTCACCTTATCGTGTAACCATGGAGATGATGAATAATGCGGGACCTGACTGCGTATTCATGCACTGCCTTCCATCCTTCCACGACCTCAACACAGGTATCGGTCGTGAGATTAAGGAAAAATATGGCCTTAATGAGATGGAAGTTACGGATGAAGTCTTTGAATCATCCAGATCCATTGTGTTTGAAGAAGCTGAAAACCGCATGCACACCATAAAGGCTGTGATGCTTGCAACTTTGAAGAAATAATAGGAAAAAGGACGTATACGCCATGCTTAGCCAGGAGCACATTACTGAGCAGCTAAAAACCCAGTGGGTTGCGAGAAATATAGTATATTTGGACGAAACAGAATCAACTAATGATGACGCCAAAAAACTTGGAGAGGAAGGTGCTGAAAACGGTACTTTGGTTGTGGCAGACAGGCAGATAAATGGCCGCGGGTCCAGGGGAAGAAGTTGGGAGACGCCCAGTGGCACCAATATTGCCATGAGCCTCATTATAAGGCCCACAGCCCCTCCGGAGCGGATTTCCATGCTGACCCTCATTATGGGACTGTCAGTTGCAGAAGGAATTGAAGACGTTATAGTAGCGCTGTCCGATGACAATATCAGCAAATCTACCCTCAAGGATATTCCAAGGCAGCTGATTTCAGAGAGAAAGTTTTTTCCCCAGATAAAATGGCCCAACGATGTGGTCATAGCTGGTAAAAAAATATGCGGAATACTGACGGAACTTCACATGAATCCTGATAACACCATCAACAATGTGGTGATTGGAGTGGGAATAAATGTAAATATGATGGAGTTTCCTGACAGTATAAAGGACATTGCAGGCTCAATACTGTCAGAGACTGGGCTTAAAGCCGACAGAAGCGCGGTGATCTGTGCCTGTATGAAGAGATTTGAAGAAAACTATAGGCTGTATTGTGAGAATTTTGACCTTTCTCTTTTGAGGGAACAGTACGAATATCGCCTGATCAACAGAAGCAGACATGTGAGAATCCTGGATCCCAAGGGGGAATACGAGGCAATAGCCCATGGAATAACCAGTTCGGGGGCCCTTGTAGTTTCTGACGAAAAGGGCGCAGAACATGAGATAAATTCTGGTGAAGTAACTGTCAGGGGACTTTACAGTTATGCATGATGCGGCGTTTTAGGAGTAGAAAAATGATTCTAGTAGTAGATGTAGGAAATACAAATATCACCTATGGAGTTTTTGATAAAGGCAAACTGGCAAGTTCTTTTCGAATGACCACAAGTACCATGAGAACTTCCGATGAATTTGGCATGGAGATTTTATCCATGCTGAGCGTAAAGGGCGTGGACAGGGACAAGATTGAAGGCGTTATGATAGCCAGTGTTGTTCCCAAGGTAATGCACGCGCTTGTCAACGCAGTGGAAAAATATCTCGGCAAAAAGCCTCATATAGTGGGCCCCGGAATTAAGACCGGTATAAAGATAGCCACCGACAACCCCAGGGAAGTAGGTCCTGACCTTATAGTTGACGCCGTGGCAGGTTTTGAGGAGCACGGCGGCCCGGTACTGGTTATAGACTATGGTACAGCCACAACTTATATCATGGTAAACGAAAAGGGCGAGCTCTTTACCGGCATTCTTTCTCCCGGAATACGAATTTCTGCAAAAGCTCTGTGGCAGGATGCAGCCAAGCTTCCGGAGATTGAGATTAAAAAGCCCAAGAGCATACTGGCCAAAGAGACCATATCCAGCATGCAGGCCGGCCTTATCTATGGACAGATCGGCCAGACCAAGTATATTATCAATGAGATGATCAGAGAATCCGGCCTTGAGAATGTCAAGGTAATAGCCACCGGCGGACTTGGCCGACTTATAGCTGATGAGGTAAGTGAGATAGATGTCTACGACCCGACACTGACCCTTAAGGGACTTTATCTTCTGTATGAAAAGAACAGGAAGAACAAGCCTCAGCTAAAGGGCTACGACAACGAGAATGTGCCGGAATAATAGATTTATAAAAAGAAGATAATGAAGGATTTAAAATGAACGCAGAGAATTTCGAAAAAGAATTTAACAAAGAATTTGATGATGCCCCAAAGGAAGACCTTAAAATAGATGAAATGCAGAAGACCAACAAGGGAAGAGTCTTTGAGCAGGCAGCAGGCGGCCGCGTGGTTTTGTGCGGAGCAAATGCCTACGAGCAGAAATACTATTTTAACCCTTTGTTCAAGCAGATTCCTGAGAGCATAAAGAAGGAGCTCAATATTATAAGTGTTCTTTTTACCCAGGAAGCAGGCGGTATTTTTACCATTGTCTTTGAGGAGGATGGTACCATCAGCATCGAGACCAACGCTGACGAGGAGGATATCACCTACGATGAGATAACAGCGGGACTTCTGGTGGGTGAAGTTCGCAGAAAGAGACAGGACCTCTTTGAAGCTCTTGGACTGTACTACAGGATCTATGTGCTTCATGAGAACCCTGCTGATATTCTGGATGAAGAGTGATTTTTTAGATATTTAGGAGTTTTATGTCAGGTTACGGCAAGTTAAAGATAGGAAATGTAGTTCTTGAAAACAATATAATTCTTGGACCCATGGCAGGTGTATCAGACCTGCCTTTTCGTCTCTTATGCAGAGAAATGGGGGCTGGCCTTGTGTGCATGGAGATGGTCAGCGCAAAGGCCATTACCTACAAGAACAGAAACACAAATATGCTGATGGAGATACATGAGGACGAGCACCCGGTGTCGCTGCAGCTCTTTGGATCTGAGCCGGAGATCATGGCCCAGGCTGTGGATATGATAAAGGACAGGCCTTTTGATATTTTGGATGTGAATATGGGATGCCCTGTTCCTAAGGTTGTAGGAAACGGCGAGGGCTCAGCTCTCATGAAAAATCCCAAGCTCATCGGAGAAATTGTGGCTGCTCTGGTAAAAGTTTCTGACAGACCTGTCACTGTAAAGATCAGGAAGGGATTCACAGAAAGCTCTGTAAATGCGGTGGAATGTACTCTGGCGGCCCAGGAAGCAGGCGCAGCTGCAGTTGCTGTTCATGGAAGAACCAGAGAGCAGTATTATTCAGGTACGGCAGACTGGTCCATAATAAAAGCAGTAAAGGACGCCCTCAGCATTCCTGTAATAGGAAACGGTGATGTGACAGATGGCCCCACGGCAAAGAGAATGTTTGAAGAGACCGGGTGCGACGGCGTAATGATAGCCAGAGCAGCTCAGGGAAATCCATTTCTTTTCAGAGAGATAAAAAGCTATTTTGAGACCGGAGAAGCCTGCGAGAGGCCTTCCCGTGAGGAAATTTATAATACCATAGTGCGCCACGCTGATCTCCAGCTTAAGTACAAAGGCGAGTACATTGGAATTCGGGAAATGAGGAAACACGTGGCCTGGTATACATTTGGAATGCCCGGCAGCGCCAAATTCAGAAATCAGATCAATCATATGTCAGATATGAATTCTCTTAAGGAAGTGTGTGCAAAGTTCGTTTATGAATGATAAAATATATGATATAGGGTCGGAATATAAAAGATTTTCATGCTTGCATAGAAAATCTTTTATATTAACGACCCGAACAAATATGAGGAAGTAGCACGATAGTGCGGATTCCGAATATTTGTAGATTTGCGAGAATGACGATAGTCATGGAGCAAATCGTATATCATATATGACTACAACAAATAAAAGCACCTAGGAGGTCCGTAATGCAGACTGAACACGTTTTTGTGGGAAATATTCAAGAAGATTTGGCACGAGTTAATGAAACTCTTGAGGATTATCTATACACGCTCAGAATAGCAGGAGATGATGCCAAGAGATTTAATCTTTTAGCAGAAGAAGCCATTAGATTTATGGACACCATTGCAGGAGAGGATATCCCCATTGAAGTCTGGTTTGAAGGAGATGCCCGTATATCCAATATTTGCCTGAGACTTAGCCAGAAGATGGACGTTGACAGGCAGGAGGAACTCGTATCAGTTTCTTCCAGCGGAACAAACAGCGCAGAGAAGACCTTCATCGATCAGCTCAGATCATTTTTTGTAAAGCCTGAAACTCCCACCTGGAGCCTCAAGGAATATCAGGCTGAGCTTATGGCAAAGCGTGAGAAGGACAAATTCGATCAGGATGCATGGGACAATCTGGAGCGTTCTGTTCTGGCTAACCTTGCCAGCGACATAACCGTATCCGTAAAAGATTCCGATTCCCTTATGGTCATCACCAAGGACTTCACAGAATCCCTTAAGTCTCTGGGATCCAAGAAGCCTCTTGTAGTAACCAAGCCTATAGCCTTTGACAACGAAGAGGCTAACATCGACAGAGCTCTTGATGCAGTTGATCAGTCCATTGATCAGCTTTCACTTACTTCAAACAACAGACTCAGGGTTAAGCTGTTATTCGAAGAGACAATTGGCATGACCAAGGCCCTTGCCATGGACTTCGATGCAATCATATTTGCTGAGAAATATGTCACTGCAGTTGCAATCAAGCTCGTTGCATCTACAGAGATGAACCTGGATAAAAAGAGTGAACTCATTGATATTTCATCAGATAAAAAGAATGCCCTTGCAAAAGGTTTCATGGGCAAGATCAGTGACCTCATCGAGACCAGCGCTCTTAGCTATGACAACGTAATGAGCCTTGAGCAGCAATACGACGGCGGAAGCATAGCCTTTGGCTCTATGGGTATGTACAACGATCCAAGCCTTGGAATCGATCCTGATATGATGGGCGGAGTAATGTGGTCTCTGGCAGACTATAAGAGTCAGCTTGACGTATCCGAAGGCGAAGCCACAGCAGCCACCAAGGAAGCCTGGGACGAGCTGGAAAAATCCATTGTTGCCAGCATTGCAGATGACGTGATTGTCGGTATTAAGAGAAATCGCGTTGAGATAACAATAATCTATAATCTTAAGTAAAGGGGAAAAACAATGAAGAGAAGTGTTGTTAGGTCACTTGGCGTGTTGATGGCAAGTCTTTTAACTGTGTCTTCCTTGGTTATGCCGGTCAATGCAGCCGAATACGAAGAAACCATTGAGATTATTGACGAAGCTGCGCTGGATAATTCCGACGAAGCAGAAGTGGGTGCCTATGAAGAGGAAGAGGATATCCTTATTGAGGATGCCAGTCCGCTTGGAGAATCATCCGGTCTTCTTGATAATGGAATGAAATATACCATCACGGAGCTTTCGGACGGCTACATAAAGGTTGTGATCGACGCAACTGAAAGTGAAGAAAAGAAACTCGAAGAAGATTTCTATTATCATGATCATCCCAACAAACAAATAATTGAAAGAGAAAAAGTTGCTGAGCTTGAGCTGATAGGAATAACTGAGCTTGGAGAGGATGCTCTTCGTACGATAGATGAAAAAGAAAGAGGCTCTGGCTTTTTGAATCTCAGCAAAATATCACTTCCTGATACCCTTACAACCATTGGAGTATGTTCACTTCAAGGACTTGGTAAAGTGAAGAGAATAGTTCTTCCATCAAGCGTAAGAACTATAGAGAACGCGGCTTTTGTTTGTAGCCCTGTTCTTGAGGAGGTTGTTCTAAACGAAGGACTTGAAACTGTAGGAAATGACATCTTTGGCTCTTGCGATAAGATGGAGAGCGTCGTTATTCCGGAAAGTGTTAAGGTAACAAATACGATTTCAGCCGGAGAGGGGCTAAGAACTCTTTCAATTCCCATATCAGCCCAGATTGGCGACGGAAGTCATAAATATTCTCTTAATGAGTATGTGACTAAAGTTATTTTTACAAAGGGAACCGGTGAATACAATGAAAAGTTCAATGGACTAGATGGTGAACTTTATAGCCACGGCTATGAGCTGGTAATAGGTGAGGGAATAACCTCTGTTCCTGCAAATCTATGCGAGAGCGATTCCGGGCTGATCAAAGTAACCCTTTCTTCTACTATAAACCATGTGTGTGAAGATGCCTTTGACCGTTGTGACAATCTTGCGGAGGTAATCTTTGCTGAGGGAACAGGTGGAGACAGAGAGATAACGTTAGACTGTGGTGCCTTCAGAAGTTGCGAGAAGCTTACCACTGTAGAATTTGCTAAGGATATCAAACAGATCAATGTTGATGAACAGATTTTCTGCTTTGGAGGGCTTAGAGATGTATTTTTCAGGCATCCACAGTTCCTTGTTTATACTGAATTTGGCCCATACAGTCTGAAACAGATATTTGGAAATAACGATGATATTGTCAATCTCCATGCCTACGAGTATGATTATTACACCAGTCTTGGAAATGATACCACTACCAGCATAAAGCGGATGGTAGAAAAGACTAATGAAGTTGAAAAGAAAACTGTTTACAAATTTGTTCCACTTGGCCCGGCTCCGAAGCCGGTTCCCGTAACGGGCTTAAGCTTGTCGGAGAGTTCTTTTGTCAAATATACAGATGAGGTTGACGACACTACCGTACTGGAACTGAAAGCTTATGTCTCACCCAAGAACGCTACCAATCCGGATATAAAATTCACTACACAAAACATTGAAGGAGATCCGCTTGGAGTTGTTACGAAGAGTGTTAGCTTTAACGAGGAAGATGGCAGCTACACTATTTTCATACGCTTCAAGGGAACTGCAGGCAAGGCACAGATAAACGTAAGCACCAATGATCCCAACATTGAAAAACAGTTTTCTGCAAGCTGCAGCATCACTGTCAAGGAGAAGGAAAGAGCTTCAAAGCCATTCACAGTAG
>JAEEGI010027129.1_pt1 | contig 10980 bp, 3 predicted proteins | sample 8958751 | NCBI WGS metagenome assembly JAEEGI01 (sample SAMN16246545, study PRJNA631951) | gut metagenome | biome: gut microbiome; feature: rumen; material: KS-attached | host: Bos | place: Iran: Karaj | collected 2018-10 | reverse complement strand
TATGGTAAAGCTAAGAGTGACAATCCTATCCGTTTTAGAATAGCAGATAATTGTGCTGATAATCGCCATATTAAACTAAAACTTGTTGCTACTTGTGATGAAATCTCTGAGCCAATGGTTCAAAATTTTATTATTGTGGTTGAAAATGGTGTTGAAATTGGAGGCACACTAAACAGTGATATGACACTTTATCCAAATGTACATTATATTGTTACCAGGAGCATTGGGGTACCTGAAGGTGTCTTTTTAACTATTTTACCTGGCACACGTTTGGAATTTAACGAGAATTGCTTTATTGCAGTACCCAAAACGGGGTTAATCGCACATGGTACACCAGAAAATCCTATCATATTTACTAGTCGAGAGGGGCAAGGTCCATGGGGTGGCATAAGGTTAAATACTAGTAATGCTTATAACTCTAATTACGAAAAAGACACTTTGTCATATTGCAAGATAGATAATATCACAATGGAAACTAATAGAATAAATGCAATATTGAATGATTGTGTTATTTCTTCAATATCAGGTAGAAATAGCGATTTATTTTCTAAGTCAAGTGGAGAGAGGAATAATTTTATAAATAGTGATTGTGACCAATTGACTTCAGGTCCTTACAATCAACTTCATTGTAATTTTGTTAATGTGCATCACAAATCACGATTTGCTGAAACATCTCATTCATGGTATTATTCAACCTTTGACTGTTCTAACGTAATTAACACGTTAAGTAATGCTAAATCAGGAAACGAATACAACAATATTAATTATATTTTTGGCCGTGATGGTGGTGTATATATAATTCATTCATCTACTCCTTCTTGGCTAGGTACCAATAAAGAAGAACTAATTAATCCACATATTTATGGAGCGAACAATCCTGACATAACTGATGTTCTAACCGTTACAGATTTAAGCAATATGCCAACTCGTCCATACGCAGAGGCTCACGGCATAGTCTGGAAAGTGGTCGTAGATGGTTATGATGCCCAGGACGAGTTTGACTTGTTGCCACCGTTAGGTGTTGGGCGCCATAAGTTTGAAGTGTACTTCAACCGTGATGATATGGATACCACTATTACACCAACGCTTACCATGGGTGTCCGCCCACCTTACACGCAAATCGGCATCGCTGAAGATGGAAGTTGGAGCATAAAAGACAGCGTTAGTGTCTATACGGCTTATCTTAATATAACTGGCAAGCTGCAAGCAGAGGGTTTGAACAGAATTTATGTAAGTGGAGCTCAAGATGGCGAACACTTTGAAATCCCTTATGAGAACACCCGTTTCAACGTACTTGTTCAGGCTGCTGGCTCTATGGCAACAGGCTTTGCTGCTGAGGCTGGACTTGGCAAGGTTAATCTCACCTGGAACAACGAGAACAATGACTTTGAGGACGCTATGGGCTTTAATGTGTATCGCTTCCAGCTCAACGCTAATAATGATACCATAAATAAAGTACGCGTTAACGAGACTATCATTGATTTGGAGGAAACTGAATACACCGACTTCGACGTTACTGCCGGCGAGACCTACTACTATTATTATAAGGTGATGTCGACCGACCTCAAGGAGTACGACATCAGCAACGTGGTGACCGCCACGCCGCTCACGAGCATCAAGGGCGATGCCAACGGCTCGATGAGCGTGAACGTGGCCGACGTGGTGAGCATCGTGTCCTACCTGTCGCTGCAAGACCCGCAGCCGTTCATCTTCGATGCGGCCGACGTGAACGAGGACGGCATGATCAACATCCTCGACATCGTGGGCGTGATCAACATCATCGCGCATCCCAACACTACATCGGTTGCCGTGGCCGATGCCAATGTGGTCTATACCATTGAAGACGGCATCCTGTATGTCGACAGTCCCGTGGCCCTGGGTGGCGTGCAGGTGACCGTCAACGCCCCCGCCGGAGCCGAGATCCGCACCCTGGAGGCCCTCGACGGCATGGAGCGCACCTGGATCCAGATCGACGAGAACACCCGCATGCTGCTGAGCTACTCGATGAGCGGCCAGACGGTTCCCGCCGGCAAGGTAGCCCTGCTCGACCTCAACAGCTATGAGATGACCGACATGGTAGTGAGCGACCCGCGCGGCAACGAGCTGACGCTGGTCAATGGCGCCGTGCCCACCGTGGTCGACGACATTACCGCCGGCCGGACCGTCCGTCACCCGGGCATCTACGACCTGATGGGCCGCAAGATCTCAGACCACGCAGCCGACATCAGCCGCTTGCAGCCCGGCATCTACATCGTCGATGGCCAGAAAGTCGTCAAGAAATAATCTGCTGTCCCCGAGTTCTCGGAGTGCTCTGAGATCTCTGAGATCTCCGAGACCCCGGACAGCTAAAAGCCCCGTAGGGGCGACAGACATTTATGAAAAAAATACTATTAATAATATTCTTGATTAGCGCCACCCTGGCTCGCGCCGGCAACGTCTTGAGCGTGTCGGGCGCGAGCGGGCATCCCGGCGACGAGGTGACCCTCACGGTGACCCTCGACAACGACGATGCGGTGTCGGCCGTCGAGATTGTCATCCCGTTAGGCTCCGGCCTGACGCTGGTAGGCAATTCTGCCCAGCTTACCGACCGAAGTAACGGACACGTTATCTCGGCCGCCATGGCAGGCACCGACCTGCGCATCTACATCTACAGCATGTCGCTCACAGCGCTCAACGGCAGTTCGGGCGAACTGTGCAGCTTCAGGCTCAAGATGGGCGACCTGCCCGGCACCTACAACTTGACACCCTCGGTGGTGCTCAGCGATGCTGCCGGCCAGCAGTTAGCCAGTACTGCCCAAGGCGGTCAGGTGACCCTGCTGGCTCCCGACCTGGCACTGGTGACCACCAGTGTGGACTTCGGCCGTGTACCCATCCGCGGCACCTACACTAAAAACGTGCAGGTGCGCAACACCGGTAACGAGCCTTGCACCATCAGCGAGGTAGATTTTGACAACAGCGACTTCTCGGTCGACCAGTTGCCCATCACGGTTGCTGCCGGCAGCACGCAGAACGTTACCGTCACTTACCGCCCGGTCGACCGCAGTCCTGGCGTGAAGTCGTGGATGACGATTATCTCCAATGCCATGAGCGGCAAGAAGAAACTCTATGTCAACGCCATTCCTTTCTCGGTGAACGAACTGCGCGTGGTCAATGCCTCTGGCGTGGCCAATACCGAGGTGGAGGTGTCGCTCAAGGTCAACAACATGGAGCCCCTGGTGGGCATGCAGTGTACCTTCAACCTGCCCCAGCAGCTCGACTATGTCGACGGCAGTGTGGCCACCACCGACCGCACCTCGGGCTCAACCGCCTTTGCCAGCCTCGAGGGTCGAAAGCTCACCCTCTACCTATACTCGGCAAGCAACACCGCCTGGACGGGTGATGATGGCGTGGTGCTCACCTTCAGGGTGATGCTCAACGGCACCAGTGGCAGCTACCGGCTCACGCCTGCCAATGTGGTACTGGCCAATGTGGACCAGGAGAACATGACTTCGGCCACCTATCAAGGCACTGTGTCAATCCAGGCCCCTCGCTTCAATGGCCCCAACACGCTCAGCATGGGGGTGACCCCGGTCACCGAAGTGGCCGAGGCTACCTATACCTTCAGCAATAACGGCCAGGCTCCGCTGACGGTGCAGAGGGTGGTCTTCCTCGCCGACGGCTACGAGGTGGTGGAATCCCTGCCTATGGTCCTTGCCAGAGGGGCAAGTGCGACCCTCACGGTGCGCCATACCACCAATGTCGAGGGACCTTACTCCACCACGATGAATATCTACACCGACGACCCCACCATGCGCATGAAAGCAGTGGCGGTCTCTGGCGAGACATTTGCGCCCAACACGATCTCCATCCAGGGAGAGCGTGTAAGCGACGGATATGACCTGACCTTCGGCCTGAACAACTGGTCAACCGACCTCACCGCCGTGCAGATGGATATCCACTGGCCGGCCGAGGTGGCCTATGCTTCGATAAGCGCAGCCAGCCGCCTCTCGGGACACCAGGTAATGGTCATCCCGCTTGGGGATAACAACTGGCGTGTGCTGGTCTATTCGATGAACAATGCCATCATCAGCGGCAGCGAGGGCGACTTGTTCACCATGCACTTCACAGGCGGCCCTGCCGATTATATAGGCACCACTGTCACTGTTGACGGCATCACCGTGAGCAACTTGCGGAGCGTCAACAAGTACTCGGGCGATGACCTGAACTACGAGATTCCCTTCCTCCTCGGCGATGTCAACGCCGACGGCAGAGTGACTATGGCTGATGTAACTACATTGATTGCCCATATTTATGGTGAAGAAGTTCCGGTATTTATAGCTAAGGCTGCCGATACCAATTTCGATGAGAAATATACTATGGCCGATGTGACAAGAATCATTGCAATTATTTATAATGAACTATAAAGAAATGAGAAAAGTAATATTGTTTATTTCAGTTATGGTGTCATTATTAGCTATGGCGGCTGATGTGACAACAGATAGGTTTTATATCAATGATTTTACAATTTCTCCTGGTGAGGAGAAAGAGATTGAAGTAAATCTACAAAGTACGCAAGAATATTTTAGTTTTCAGGTTAATATTTATTTACCTGAGGGACTGAGTTTTGTGAATTATAACCCAAGAAGACCCAATTATGCTTCTCGCACTGGTAGAATCCCATATTCAGAAGATGATCCTTGGAGTATTATGGGCAAATTTGTAGAGGGTGGAGATGGCTCTTTGCTGGTTACCGCCTATTCTCCTAATTTGTTTGATCCAATTGAACCCGGGGATGGTGCTTTGTTTAAAGTTAAAATTAAAGCTGATGAAAACCTAGTTAGTGACGGGATGATATATTGCAAGTACTCTGAGGTTACAGATATAGAGTATAATAACTTCAACGGGCCTGACACCGAGTGCAACGTTTCTGTTATCAAATCAGTGACGCTTGCAGAGATGGTAGCAGGTGGCAAGGTCAATTCCAGCTATGAGATAACCAATCCTCTCACCTGTGCCTATATCAGCGAAGATGGCACCACTATCTTCGCCAAGGACGACAATGGCTTTGCGCTGAAAGACCAGCCGCCATACGTGGCCACCGAAGATCAGCCGAGATATGAAAGACCCGAGGACTTCGACCAGAGCAACTGGGTGGAGATAGTGTTGCCCGAACCGATCACTACGATTACCCAATACCAGGCTATCAACGAACACCTCATAACGGGCATAAAAGGTAAACTGCTCGACAAGGTGAACCCAAAGCTCCAGGCCACCGTGATGCCTACTTCCACCAGCACGGAATCGCCCTATACACCCAACTGCTACATCCCGGCCAACTTCTCCCAAAATACCTACTTCCTCATGCCGCCAAAGCCGCAGGAATATGCCAAGGTGAAGTGGGCAGTGTATAAAGACGGTGCTTTCTATGTGCCTCAAAAGACGGCCACCAACAATGTGCATGATCTGAACGGTGCAGTTGCCGCCAACATGGAGCTGTATAGTGGTGATGAGTTGGTGAACAACACCATCTATGAACTCTCTGCCATCATTCGTGCCAAGGATAGCGAGACGCCAAGCACGCTTAAGTCGGGCTCTATTGTTCCCAAAGAAGGAGAGTTGAGCGCTAAATACGTGATTTATCCCCTTCAGGCCATAACCAACGACGTCATCACCGATATCACCGATATCAAGAGCGATGCCGAAGGCGATGGCATCTATTACAACCTGCTGGGGCAACCTGTAAGCAATCCCTCAAGTGGCATTTACATTTATAATGGCCGCAAGGTGGTGATCAAATAACGATATCCCAACCCTCTATTTACAATCCCTGTGAGGCGACATTCCCTTTGTCGCCTCACTTTTTTCATCTTATGCTTTGCATCGAGCTTAACCTGCCTCCTTGTGGGTTTTGGCGTGCTTGCGTGCATTTAACATGGCACAAGCATCACCCGCACATTATCTTCGCCCACGCAATCATTAATTTAAAAAGAGACTACCATGAAAACACCAAAATTTCCCATTTTTCCCAACTTTCCACGATTTCCATGATTTCCATGATTTCCATGATTTCCATAATTTCCCGCTTTTTCCATCCTTCCCAACCACGAAGTGCTCGAGAACCACGAAGTGTTCGCGACCGAATGGGAGCCCGAAGGGCAAGCAAAGCGCAGCAAAATCGCAAAGCAAAAGTCGGCCATCAGGCCGGTGTGCGGTGCCAAAGGCATTGCGACTTTTCTCAAATGATTCAAAATTCCCCTCCATCTCCTCAACTTTAAACTCTCAACTCTAAACTGGCAGTTGGCTTGTGAGGCATTAAGGTTCTTTGACGATTCTTATGTCTTATTGTGACAATTTTATAAGTATTTGAGGGATAGTGGTTTGCGAGGGTGATTTTGTGGTTTTAAACACAAATTTACAAATTTTATGCAGTAAATAATTGTGTAACACATAATAAATAGGTACTTTTGTGCGTTAAAAGAATCGAGCAAGCCACTCATGGCTATGCCTCAACGCTCGATAAAATCAATTATGCTAATGAATTTAAAGAACATTTTTTCAATAGTTTGTGCAGGTGTTGTTGCTTTGTCGGCAATGACCGTTTCAGCACAAAGTCTACAGTCAGTTTCAAGTTACCGTAAGGCGCATGCCGACCTGCTCGCCAAGCAAAAACGCATCAACGAGCAAATTAAACTCGAAGAAACCCAGCAGTATGCTCAGGACCTCTATGGCGAGGTGGAACCTGAGATCGACATCTACACCGAAGGGTGGGAGAGTGGTCTCGTCAACCCCTACAAGGAGAGCGACGTGCCTGCTACCAAGAAACTTGATGTGCGCAACTATGTGATGCCCGTCAAGAACAACTTCGTGACCTCTAACTATGGCTATCGCCCCCGTTTCGGTCGCGTGCACAAGGGTGTTGACCTGCGTGCTGCCATTGGCGATACGGTGCGTGCTGCCTTCAGCGGCAAGGTGCGTCTCACCAAGTATGAGCGCGGTGGTTATGGCTTCTATGTGATTGTGCGTCATGACAATGGCCTCGAGACTGTATATGGTCACCTCTCTCGCTTCCTGGTGAAGCCCGAACAGGTGGTGAAGGCCGGCCAGCCCATCGCACTGAGCGGTAACACAGGCGGCAGTACTGGTCCTCACCTGCACTTCGAGACCCGTTTCATGGGCTACGCCATCAATCCCGAAGCCATCTTCGACTTCGAGAACCGCACCACCCACACCGACTACTACACCTTCACCAAGTCGAACTACACCGAGTCGCGCAGCTATCGCCGCAGCACTCCCCGCCAGACAACCTACACCGCTTCGCGCAACGACAACGTGAAGCACTCGTCGGGCTACTCGAGCAAGTCGTCGTCGCGCTCTCACGAGAAGAGCGGCAGGCACGGCAAGAAGCGTGCCGAGTCGAAGTCGGTAGAGGTGAAGAATGGCGACAGCCTCGCCAAGATTGCCGCCAAGAACGGCACCACCGTGGCCCAGCTCAAGAAGATGAACGGCATCAAGGGCGACAAAATCAAAAAAGGCCAAAAAATTAAAGTGAAATAATTGACAGCAAACATTTTATAAATCTAATACCAGGGTCACCTCGCTATGAGCGCAGGTGACCCTGCTTTTTTATGTGTTGATGTGCCCGAATATCCGTTTAGGGGGTGTAATATGCCGATTTGCTGAATATTTTAGTTAAATATTTTTTATACATTTGTATAATTAGAGTAAAGGTTGTACTTTTGTTGTGATTTAAATTCGCGATACCATCGATTTAACTTTGTGATACCAATTATTTATTATATCAATTAAACACACTTTATTAAAAACCAAATCATTATGACAAAAAAACTGATTCTTTTGCTTGCCATGATGTTGCCATTGGTGGCATCGGCCGGTCATGTGACCCAGCAGCAGGCAAAGAGTGAAGCGCTTGCCTTCATGCAGCAGAAGCGTGGATTGCCTCAGTCACTTCAGGTGGCAACCAAGGCTCCCCGCATGGCTGCAGCCCCTGCTGGCGATGCATTCTACTATGTGTTCAACGTAGGCACCAATGGTGGCTTCGTGATTGTGTCGGGCGACGACCGTACCAACCCCATCCTGGGCTTCAGCGATGAGGGCGCGTTCGACCCCAACAATGTTCCCGCCAACATGCAGTCGTGGCTCAAAGGCTATGAAGAGCAAATCAAGGCTCTCGACACCATGAGCGACAGCGAGGCCAAGACTCTGCTCGCTGCACCACGCAAAACCACTGTCGACACCCGCAACTCGATTGCTCCCATGATCAGCACCAAGTGGGACCAGGCTATTCCCTACTGGAACAAGTGCCCCGAGTTCATGACCATAGAAGACGGCGACACGATTGGCGAACTCGGTTACACCGGCTGTGTGGCAACCGCCATGTCGCAAATCATGAACTTCTACAAGTATCCAACCGATCCCACTCCCACGATTCCCGCTTACACCTTCTCCTATAATGCCGGCAACTACAACTATGTTACAGTAGACATGCCCGCACTCGATCCCATCACTTTCGACTGGGCTCACATGAAGGATAGCTACACGGGTGCAGAAGACCAGGTTTACACCGATGCAGTGGCTAACCTCATGCTCTATGTGGGCTGCGCAATCAAGTCGCAGTATGGAACATCGGCTACAGGTGCCTATACCGACGATATTCCCAAGGGATTCGGTATTTTTGGTTACGGTTCTAAACTGGCCTACCGCAACGACTACACGCAGGATGTGTGGGAAGGCATGGTCTATAACGAACTCGCTGCAGGTCGCCCCATGATTTATAACGGCACTGCCGGCAGCGGTGGCGGCCACTCGTTCATTTGCGACGGTTATGAGTATGGCAACTACTACCACATCAACTGGGGTTGGAGTGGCATGGGCAACGGCTACTTCCAGCTGGCTGTGCTCAATCCGCACGAGAGCGGCATCGGTGGCTCGTCGAGCGCCGAGGGCTACAACATGAAGCAAAACATTGTCTATAACGTGATTCCTGGCGGAACAGCTCCCGCCGACGATCCTGCCGAACCCGAACTCACCTGTACGGCCGTTAGCGGCCCCACTGGCTGGGACCGTGATGGACTTTCTAATCCTTTCAAAATCCACAAGTCTAAGATTGTGAAAGTGAGTTTCTCTGACCACTCGGGCACAGGCAAGAAATTCAAGGCTGCGCTTGCGCTCCAGAATCCTGCCGATGGCACCTTTGAAGTGCTTGCCAACTCTGAAGACTACGCATACTTTACTGTTACCACTTCGGCCCTGGGCGAGACCCGCCAGTTTGGTAGCGGCATCGCTTCTACCGCATCCAATGTCATCAAGTTTGGCGCGGGCCTTACTGGTATCTACCGTCTGGTGGGCGTCTATCAGGTCGAAGGCACAAGCGAGTGGAAAGTCATGAAAGAGGCCGACCGCCACTACCTTGAGGTGAACATGAGTAACACCTATTGCACCGGCACTCAGCACCCGATTATCAACCTGCAGGCCACCAACTGGGAATTCGAAGGCGGTGAGCGCGTGAACCTCAAGGAACAGATACATGTGACCATGAAGAACAACAGCGTTGACCGCTTCTACGGTGATCTGTATCTTGACTTCGGCGGACAACAAATCGACGAATATTCGCAGTACACCACTGTGGTTACCGCCGAAGTGCTTCCTGGCGAGGAATCGGTAGTTACCTTCAATGTCACTCCCGCATCGGCTGGTACCAAGACCGTGCGAATCATGCGTCAGGATGGTTACAGCTATGAGACCATTGGCCAGACCACAGTCAACATTGGCGAAAGCGCCGAGGCCGAGGAGCTCAACCTCTCGGTAGTGATTCAAGCCGAGAATGCAGTGCCTGCCGATAATGCTGGCGACAACGATGTGATTTATGACAGCCACGCACGCTTCAGTGCCGCTATCACCAACCACAGCAGTGGCAACTACAACAAGTATGTGCTGGCTCCACTGTTCATCGTCAACATGGACGATGAAGGTAATGTAGAAGATGCTTCGATGGTAACCTACCAGCAGTTGACAATATCGCTAGCTGCCGGCGAAACCAAGACCTACTACTTCGACTTCGACAACCTGGCCTATGGTTCAACTTATGCTTTGAACATCTATGCACGCAATAATGTGCCCGACACTCAGGAAGGCTCTCATGTCGACAATATCGTGAGACCCGGCGAATCGATCTACTATGATGTGAAGCCCGGTATCATTTCTTGGACTGCCGATGGTGCTCGTACAGGTGTGAAACCCGTCGAGGGCTATCAGGTGCCTGCCAATGCAGCTGCCGTGAGTCTCGAAGCACTCACCCTGAACAACATCGTTCCTAACCAGAACCCCAACACCATCTACTTCCTCGACGAGAATGCAACGGTTCCTGCAACCCTTAACGGCTGCAACATCGTTAAGGGCGCTACTGCTCAGAGCATTGCACTCAAGGACGGTTATCCCTACTTCACTCCGCTGAGCTTCACCGCTCAGGCTATGAGCTACGAGCGCACCTTCGACAAGGCTCGTCAGGACGGCGTTGCCGAGAACTGGAGCACCATCGTGCTGCCATTTGCTCCTGCCACTTGCTCTGCAGCCAGCAACGCTATGTGGATTGAGCGATTTGCTCAGGAAGCCGACGGCGTGGTTACCTTCAATCAGGTGAACGCTATCGAGGCCAATGTGCCTTATATCATCGCCATCAACAAGACTGCCAACCTCGTGGGTACTCCCATTACCTGGAGCGCTACCAATGTACTGGTTAAACCCGAACCCATTGCCTTCACCAGTGGTGAAACCTACATGATGGCAGGTACTTATGCAGGCGAGGCCGTTACCGATGCCTATGCAGTGAATGCTGCCGGTTCGGTTGCCAAGTGGGGTAATGCAACTGTTGAGCCCTTCCGCGCTTACTTCACCGAGCTTGCTGCTCTTGAAAGCCACAGCGACATTCTGCTGCCCGGTGAAGCTACAGCTGACGTCAAGCTTGGCGATGCCAACTGCGATGGC
>JAEEGI010027122.1_pt1 | contig 10982 bp, 8 predicted proteins | sample 8958751 | NCBI WGS metagenome assembly JAEEGI01 (sample SAMN16246545, study PRJNA631951) | gut metagenome | biome: gut microbiome; feature: rumen; material: KS-attached | host: Bos | place: Iran: Karaj | collected 2018-10 | reverse complement strand
AACAGCAGGCCCCGCAGGATCTGTCCCCTGGCCATGGAACCGAAACCCATCACCAGGTAGGAGATCCGCGTTTTACAGTCGCCGTTCTTGAAGGTCAACACCAGGTCAGCAATCTCTCCGCCGACCGATTGAACGATCTTTTTGAAGAAGCGGCCAATACCCAATAGGAAGCCGAGCAGGGCCTGCGGGATCCCGCAGAAGAAGGACGCCAGGCGATAGGCGAACTTCTGGCCCTTTGACAGCCTCAGATATTCCAAATCGCTGTATTTTTTCATATGAAAGCCCCTTTGTAAAAAAGCGGTTGGAGCCATTGCTGGCTCCAACCGCTTTCCGTTTATCCCGGTTCAGCCAAAGTCAAACTGTTGTAAACTTTGGATCGCGTCGGTTTCCGATGTCTTGGCTTACTGTTCGATCAGAGTGACCTCGCCGCTGTCGCCGCTGAGGACCAGCTGCACCACGTAGGTGCCGTCAGCATCCACAACCACGTTGTCGGCGGGGAAGTTCACGTCCCAGGAAGCGCCCTGACGGCACTTCAGCTCCTCGCCGGCCTTCAGTGCCAGGGGCTCGGACTGGAAGGTGTTCTCAGCAGTCTCAGTCATGGGGAAGTCGGTATCCCAGCTGGTGCCGCAGATCCCGCCGATGACGGACCAGGCCTTGGCAGCCTCAGGATCCATGTTCAGGAAGTCCTTGATGGAGGCGGTGTAGGCGTCCAGAGCAGCCTGCAGACCGGCATCGTCGGTGGCCTCATGGACGTTGGTGCCGATGACCTTGGCGATATCCCACCAGGAGCCGGCGATCTGGCCCTGCAGCACGGCGTAGGGAGCCTGCTCGCGCAGAGCGGTCAGACCGATGTTGGCCTTCACGGCATCGGCATCCTGATCCTTGATGTTGGAGGGACCCCAGGCAACCGCGTCGAAGCGCTCCATCTGGCCCTGCTCACCGGTCAGGTACTGAGCCAGCTTGTGCAGAGCGGCGGCCTTCACGGCGTCGGTCTGGGGCTTGACGCCCATCAGCTTGAAGCCGGAGAAGGAGCCCATGTGGTAATCCTTGCCGTCAACCTGGAAGGAGGGCAGATCGGTAGCGCCCATATTGTCGCCCAGAATGCCCTTGATGGTGTTGAAGGCCCAGGGGCCGGTCACGACCACGGCGGAACCCTTCTCAAAGTCCTCGCCGGCGCTGGAGCTGACGTAGATGGGGGAGTCGACCAGCTTCTTCATACCCTTGGCGGCGATCAGGCCGTTGGCGGAGTTGAAGGTGTCGTTCAGGCTCCAGTTGCCATCCTTATCGGTGGCCCACTCGGAGACGCAGCCGGTGCCGAAGAAGAAGGATGCGATGTACCAGGCAGAGGTCCAGGTCTCCATGGAGAAGTTCTTGCCGGCGGCCTCGCAGTCGGCGATAATGGCCTCCAGGCTGTCCAGATGCTCCTCGGGGATGACGCTCTTGTCGTAGTACATGAAGTAGCCGTTATCGGCGGTCAGAGGATAGGCGTACAGCTCGCCGCCCAGAGTGGCAGCGGCCACGGCACCGGCGTCGTTGGCGCCCTTCACCATCTCACCGGCCTGCGCGCCCAGCTTGCTCAGGGCATTGGCCTGCACCAGACGGGCGAACTGGTCCTGCGCGAAGCAGAACAGGTCGCCGCCGGCTTCCACGTCGGTGATCATGTTGGTGGCGGCGTCGCCCTCGCCAACGGGCTCAACAGTGGCGTTGAACTTGATGCCGTCCGTATTGTTGGCGTTGAAGTCGTCGATCTGCTTCTTGGTCAGATCCACGATGTTGTCGGCCACCCAAACGGTGATGTCATAGGTGCCGGCCAGTTCACTGCCGCCCTGCTGCTGGTTGTCCGTGTTGCTGGGGGGCGTGGTGTTGTTGTTGCTGCTGCCGCCGCAGGCTACCAGAGACAGCGCCATCACGAGGGCAAGCAGCATGGCGAGAATTTTCTTCATCTTACTTCCTCCTATACTTAACTAAAATGCTCCGGCTGCAAGACGCCGGGTAACCCGACGGACCGTTCATCCCGCTAAAAGTGGAATGAAAGTGGGGATTTCCCCACTTCCGGCCCAGTCTGATTACATAATTATTATACAAAGGTCTTTCGTCAATGTCCACACCTTTTTCCATTTTTTTCTTCTACGAGTTGTACAAAACACAACGACCGGATTTGTTGAAAACAGCAAATCCGGTCGTCTCGCTTTTTCTGTCAGCTCTGTGAATTCAGCCGTGCGCTGTCGATTTTTCCCCAAGCGCCGTTGCCCTCGCCCTGGCACCGGACGGAGATCCCCACGGCCAGCTCCTGCCCCTCCGCCAGTCGGATATCGGAGATCACGCCGGTATCCCACTTGCCGTAAGAGGTGACGGACATGGGGGCCGTGGCCACGATCTGGCCGTCCACCCTGGCGTAGGCAAATATCTCCGTCTCGCCGCAGTCGCCGCCCATGATGGAGATGGCGAACTCATAGCTGCCGGGCTCCACCCGGGCCTGCTGCTCCAGGGTAAACGCCACACTGTCGGCCGCGGCGCTCCAGAAGTGCATGTGCCGCGTGCCGTCCAGAGAGTCCGTCTGTTTTTCCTCCACGTACAGCTCGTCGGCGTGGCCCAGCTCTGTCAGCTCCCAGCCGGTCAGATCGCCGTCCTCAAAGCCGGGATTGGTCAGAAAGTTGAACTTCACCATGGAAACGCGGCACCTGGCCTCCAGACCGCCGGTGTCGCCCACGATATCGTAATCCGCCACACCGCCGGCGTACATCTTCTGCAGGTCGGCCTCCGTCACGTTCCAGGTCACCGGCACCGCCCGGCGGCTGTCGTCGGTCATCACGGCGTCCACCGTCTCCGGCAGCCGGATCGTCCCGGCCAGATCCACCGTCAGCAGCGTGTCGGCGATAGCGTCGGGCACGGGGATGATATCGTTGCCGTTCCGTACCAGTCCGAACACCTTCAGCGACTCCAGCGGCTTCCCGTCCGGCCCGAACAGGGCCTGGTTGTCCACGGCGCAGCCGCCGTAGTACTTGCCCGCGTCGTCCGGGTCATAGACGGCGGCATAGCTGCTGGCCCAGCCGGAGCCGTACTTCTCCCACAGGGCGTGGTTCTCCTCCCAGGAGGCAGCGCCCACGGTGATCCATGTCCCCTCCCAGTACACCACGCCGATGCCGTTGGGGGTGTGGGCCACCGTGTCGATCACGTCCCGCACGGAGTTGGCCTGCCCCTGGACGGTGAAGGGGTAATTCTTAGTGATCCCGCCGCCGTCGGAGATGGTGTTGCCGCTGAAATCGGTATCCTCCGCCGTGTAGGCGTAGGAGGTCTCCATCACCATGACCTTCTTGCCGTAGGTCTCGGCGATCTCCGCCAGCACGGCGGAGAGATTCTCCAGCGTGCCGTGCCAGTACGGATAGTAGGACGAGGCGAACACGTCGTAATCCACGTCATAATAGTCCAGCTTCTTGGCATAATTGGCATAGGCCCCGGCCTTCTCCGGGTTTGCAAAGTGGACCGCCACCAGCGCATCGGGACAGACCTCACGGGTGGCCCTGGCGCCGGCCTGCATGATATACTGGATGTTGAACCAGGTGGTCTCTCCGCAGAGGGCGCCGTTGGTCTCGTTGCCCACCTGTACCATTCCCACGTCTACCTTGGCGTCCTTCAGCTTCTGCAGGGACTCCCGGGTGTAGTCATAGGCCGCCTGCGTCTTGGTCTCGATGTCCATGTCCTTCCAGGCCAGGGGGACCATCTGCTTGCCAGGGTCGGCCCAGAAATCGGAGTAGTGGAAGTCCACGATCAGCTTCATGCCGTACTGCGTGGCCCGCTTGCCGATCTCCACCGCCGTGTCGATGTCGCAGTTGCCGCCGCCGTAGCCGTTTCCCTCCGCGTCATAGGGGTGGTTCCAGACCCGGACGCGGATGTGCGTGATGCCGTTCTCCGCCAGGGTGCGGAACACGTCCTGCTCCTCCCCGGCGAAGTTGTAATACTTCACGCCGCTGCGCTCCTCGGCGATAACGGAGGAGGCGTCCATGCCCAGGATAAAGTCCTCCGGCAGCCCCTCCACCTTCTTCACGTGCAGCGTCTCGCTGCTGACGTCCGCCTTTACAGGCGCGGCGCTGCCTCCGCAGGCCGCCAGCAGCGGGGCGGACAGCAGCAGGGCGGACAGCACCAACAGGATCCTTCGCATGCACCTCTCCCCTTTCAGTTCATCTGCAGCAGCTTTTCCGCCACTGCCAGGGCCGCGTCGTCCCCCTTGCCGGTCAGGGATGCGGCATGCAGGGATTTGACGCCGAAAAACAGGTAGTAGTCCTCCGCCGGCGCATCCGGGGACACGTAGCCGATATACTGCCGGGCGCCTCCCTCTCCGGTGGAGGCGTCATAGATGCGGAAGCCGGCCGGCAGGTCCGGCGATACGCTCTCCGCCGCCGGCAGACTCGCCGCCGACAGGAAGGAGTCCCGATACTCTGCCGCCTTGGACGCCGACACGATGAAGATGTCGGCGTCCAGCAGGGTGTTCTCGTCAAACATGGCGTAGGAGAAGGGGTGTACCTGGATCATCCGCAGACCCTCCGGCATGTCCTCCTCCAGCGCCAGGCGCAGCGCCATGTCCTGGCAGACGTCGGTTTCGATGAACACGACCACCTTCTTTGCCGGTGCGGTGTCGGTAACGAAGGTGAAGATCCAGCCCCACAGCAGGGCCGCCAGCAGCAGCCACAGGAAATAGATATGGAATTGTGACAGGATATTTTTCAGCACTCTCATGGCAGCACCCTAAATGCGGCCACATAGCCGCTGACTACGTCCAGCTCGCACATCCGCTCTCCGCCGCCCAGTGCCTGCTCCAGGGACCTGGCCCGCGCCGCGTTCACGAACAGCCGCCGGGTCTGCCCGTCCTCCCGGACGGTCACGGTCCGCACGGCGATGCTCTTCCGGATGCGGACGGTCCGGGCCGCCAGCTCCGTCCGCCCCCGAACCGTCTCCCGCTCTCCTGCCAGCATGCGGTGGGCGTGGTCCTCCTCCCGGCCCAGGGCCGCCACCCGGAAGGTCAGCAGGTAGATATCCACCCACCCGGCCAGGGTGAACACGGCAATGGCGCTCAGCTCCATCCGCATGGCGTTGGCCGTACCCGTTAGCAGGCAAAAAAGGACGCAGAGCACCAGGGCCCCGGCGGCGATCACGCACACCGCGGTCAACCAGACGCTGCGTCTTTTTTTCAGTCGCTCCGGCTCTTCCGTGCGATACAGCTCGCTCTTATCGTTCATGGGCCCATTATACCACAAAATCGGGGCCGCGCAATGGTCCATCTGTCCATTTCTGTGGACAAAAAAAGGGACACCGTCCTCCCCCGCTTGACAAGCTTTTTCTCACTGTAGTAGTATTATGGTATCCTATTCTTGATCGGGGGGTCGACTATGAAAAGAACCGTCTCTCTCCTGCTGGCTGTCCTGCTGCTCTGCACCGCTGCGCTGACAGGTTGCGGCCAGTCCTCTGCTCCCATGGACGCCTCGGGCAAATACAAGCTCAGCAAGAGCGGCGAGGCCATCATCAATGACGACAATCTGCACGCCGACGCGCAGACGGACGACAACAACCGGGTCTTCTATGAGATCTTCGTGGGTTCCTTCTCCGACTCCGATGGGGACGGCACCGGCGATCTGCGGGGCATCATCAATCGCATGGACTACCTCAACGACGGCGACCCCAACTCCGGTCTGAGTCTCGGTGTGGAGGGCCTGTGGCTGACGCCCATCTTCCGCTCCCCCTCCTACCACAAGTACGACGTGACCGACTACTACGCCATCGACCCCGCCTTCGGCACCCAGGCTGACCTGGAGGAGCTGATCGCCCTGTGCCACGAGCGGAACGTTAAGCTGATCCTGGACCTGCCTCTGAACCACACCGGCTCCGGCAACGAGTGGTTCGCCCGGTTCAAGGCGGCCCACATCCACGGCAACACCGGGGATGAATACTACAACTTCTACTCCTTTTACACCCAGGGCCAGGGCAGCCCCGGCGGCAGCACCTACGCCCCCATCTCCGGCACCCAGGATTACTACGAGTGCAACTTCTCCGGCGACATGCCCGAACTGAACTTTAACGAAACGGCAGTGCGCAGCGCCGTTCTGGACGTAGCCAAGTACTACCTGGATCTGGGGGTGGACGGCTTCCGCTTCGACGCCGCCAAGTACATCTACTTCGGAGACAACAGCCGCAGCGTCGCCTTCTGGGACTGGTATCTGGGCGAGCTGCGCCGGATCAAGCCCGATATCTACACCGTGGCCGAGGTATGGGACGGCGACGGCGTCACCGACATCTACTACCACGCCACGGACTGCTTCGATTTCTCCGTGGCTCAACCCACCGGCCTCATCGCCGAAACGGCGAAGAACGGCAATGTGGACCGCTACACCTCCTACGTGGACAGCTATATCCAGCGGGTGGAGGGCATCCGGGACGGGGCCATGTATCTCCCCTTCGTGGCCAACCACGACACGGACCGCGCCGCCGGCTTCCTGCCGGTGTCCTACGGCCAGATGCAGGTGGCCGCCAACCTCTATCTGCTCTCCCCCGGCTCCCCCTTCATCTATTACGGCGAGGAGCTGGGCATGAAGGGCTCCCGGGGCGGCGCCAACACCGACGCCAACCGCCGCCTGGCCATGCTGTGGGGGGACGAGGATACGGTGAAGAATCCCACCGGCACCACCTATGACAGCTCCAAGCAGGTGGAGAACGGCGTCACCGTGCAGAAGGGCGACGGCGACAGTCTCTACAGCTACTACAAAAAGCTGCTTATGATCCGCAAGGCCAACCCGGAGATCGCCCGGGGCGACTATCAGGCCCTGGACATCCCCGACAGCAAGCTGGGCGGCTTTATCGCCTCCTATGAGGGCAGCAGCGTCTGCGTGCTCCACAACGCCACCACAGAGCCCATCACCGTGGATCTGGCTCAGGTCACCGACCTGCCCCTGAAGGAGATCTGCGCCGCCATCGGCATGGGCGAGGCCAAACTGGAGGGCATTTCCCTGACGGTGGACGGCCAGACCAGCGTGGTCCTGCGGTAAAAGGAGGTTTTTCCATGGCAAAGCTGTTGATTCATCATATCGGCCTGCTGGCCACGCCCCTGGGCCATTCCGCCCGGCGGGGCGCGGAGCAGGGAGACGTGTCCCTGCTGCGGGACGCCTGGGTCCTGCTGGAGGACGGGGTGATCGCCGCCGTGGGCACCGGGACGCCGGAGGCTGTGGCAGACGTGTCGCTTGATGCCGGCGGCCGCCTGGTGACGCCGGGCCTGGTGGACGCCCACACCCATCTGATCTTCGGCGGCTGGCGGCAGAACGAGCTGGGGCTGAAGCTCCACGGCGCCACCTATCTGGAGATTCTGGCCCGGGGCGGCGGCATTCTCTCCACCGTCACCGCCACGCGGCAGGCCACGGAGCAGGCCCTCTATGACAAGGCCCGGGCCGCCCTGAACGAGATGCTGGCCCTGGGCGTCACCACCGTGGAGGCCAAGAGCGGCTACGGGCTGGACACGGAGACGGAGCTCAAGCAACTGCGGGTGATCCGCGCCCTGCAGGAGGACCACCCCTGCGACCTGGCCGCCACCTTCCTGGGAGCCCACGCCGTGCCCGCCGAGTACAAAAACGACCGGGAGGCCTATATCCGCCTGCTGTGCGAGGAGATGATCCCCGCCGTGGCCCGGGAAAACCTGGCCAGATTCTGCGACGTGTTCTGCGAGACCGGCGTGTTCTCCGCCGAGGAGTCACGGCAGATCCTGGAGGCCGGCAAGCGATACGGCCTGATCCCCAAGATCCACGCCGACGAGATCGACCCCATCGGCGGCTCGGAGCTGACGGCCCGGGTGGGCGCCATCTCCGCCGAGCACCTGATCGTCTGCCCCCCGGCGGGCATCGCCGCCATGGCGGAGGCCGGCACGGTGGCCTGCTGCCTGCCCGCCACCAGCTTCTATCTGGGCTCCACCTTCGCCCCCGGCCGGGACATGGTGAACGCCGGCGTGCCGGTGGCCATGGCCTCCGACTTCAACCCCGGCTCCTGTCCCAGCCTGAACCTCCAGTTCGTCATGAATCTGGGCTGCCTCAAATACCGGCTGACGCCGGAGGAGGTGCTCACCGCCGTCACCCTCAACGCCGCAGCCGCCATCGACATGGCGGACCGGGTCGGCTCCGTGGAAATCGGCAAACAGGGCGACCTGGTGATCTGGGACGCCCCGGACCTGGACTATATCTGCTACCGCATGGGCAGCAACCTGGCCGGGACCGTGGTCAAAAAGGGCGAGATTGTCCGAAACGCGGTGTAATACAAGAAAACAACATAAATCGCCGTGGAACAAAAACGTTCCACGGCGATACTTTTTCTCTTTTCAGCCGAACAGATCCTCGGCATAGTCGAACACGCTCAGATGGAGCCGCGCTGACAGGTGTTCCAGAGCGGCGATGCCCGCTACGCTGTTGCCCCGCGCGTCCAGAGCGGGGCCGTAGACGCCGATGCCCATGCGGCCCTTGACGCCGCAGGTGATGCCGCCGCCCACGCCGCTTTTGGCGGGGATGCCCACCTTGACGCCGAACTCGCCGGAGCCGTCGTACATGCCGCAGGTGAACAGGATGCTGTTGACGGTGCGGATGTACCGGGGGTCGATCAACTGCTTGCCGGTAAAGGGATTCCTGCCGTCGTTGGCCAGGATCAGGCCCAGTCCCGCCAGGCTCTTGGCCGTCACGTTTAGGGAGCACATCTTAAAGTAGAGGTCCAGGGTCTTTTCCGGGTCGGCCTGGAGGACGCCCTTGCTTTTGAGCAGATAGGCAATGGCCCGGTTCCGATCCCCCGTCTGGGACTCAGATTCGTACACCGCCCGGTTCAGCGTGATGCCGTCATCCATGCACAGCTCCCGGGTCAGCGCCAGCAGCTCCTCGAAGGAGCACTCCCCCGCCAGCAGGCTCACCACCTGGATGGCGCCGGCATTGATCATGGGATTGTAGGGCAAATTGCTGGCGGTGTCCAGCTTGATGATGGAGTTGAAGGAATCGCCCGACGGCTCCATGCGCACATGGGAGAAGGTTTTGACGAATCCGAATTTGTGCAATGCGGCGGCCAGGGTCACCGTCTTGCTGATGCTCTGCATGGAGAAGCGGGTCTCCACGTCGCCGTAGCTGAGCACCGTCCCGTCCTTCTTCATCAGGCAGATGCCGAACGCGTCCCGGTCGGCTTTCTTCAGCTCCGGGATATAGTCCGCCACGCGGCCCTGTCCCGTCCAGGACCGGCCGATCACATAGGCGGCGTAAAGGGCCTGACGCAGCGCGTCGGTCTCCTTCCGCTCCCGGTTTTGGGTCATTTTCTCTCCCCCCTTCCCGTCTCACGCCAGGCCCAGGCTCTGCTTCATTAAACTCAGAGCCGCCTCCGGGTACGTCTTGCTCAGAACACCCAGGGAGGCCATGATATAGTGGTTGTCAAACAGCACTCTTGCCTTTCCCGGCTTGGGATAGAGCATCATGCCGTTTTTGTTGCAGTCGGCGATCTGCCGCTGGATCTGCTCGTGGTGGGGCAGGCGGGTCAGGGCGCCACCGGTACCCACGATGGTGCGCACCACCGTCAGATCCTTGCCCTCGGCAATGGTCTGGCGGCCACGGGGCGTGTAGATATACCGCAGCCGCCCGGCGTGGCGGTCCACCGCCAGCAGGCCCGCCTCCAGGCACAGCCGCTCCGTCAGGGCGAACTGCTCCGCCGTGTCGGGGATGGGCTTGTAGGCCGCCATCACCGCGTCCATATCCAGCCCCAGTTCCTGGGCCAGCTTGTCCTTGCCGATGAGCTCCACCAGGTTTTTGGCGTTGACGAACAGGCCCAGATCCCCCTCCACCGTGCGCTTGGCAAAGGGCTCCGGCGTGGTCTGCAGCACGGCGATCTCCTCGGACCCGGCAGTGACGGAGTGGACGTCCGTGGTGGCGCCGCCGATATCGATGACGGCCAGATCGCCGATCTCCCCGTAGAGGAGCTGGGCGGCCTCCATCACCGCGCCGGGGGTGGGGATGATGTTCCCCGTCACCATGTCGCGGATGTGCTCCATGCCCGCCGCCTTGACGATGTGCTCTTCAAACACGCTGTGGATGATCCGCCGGGCGGGCTCGATGTTCAGCAGGTCCAGCTTGGGATAGACGTTCTCCGTCAGATAGCAGGGCACGCCGGCCTCGGTGAAGATCTTCTCGATGAGCCGCTGATTCTGGATATTGCCGCCGTAGATCACCGGGGTCTTCAGGCCGGAGGCGGCCAGCAGCCTGGCGTTGTACACCGCCGTCTCCCGCGCGCCGTAGTCGGTGCCGCCGGCCAGCAGGATCAGATTGGGCTTCACCAGGGCGATATCCTCCATATCGAATTCGGAGAGCTTGCCCGCCGTGGTCATCTTGATGATGGCGCCGGCGCCCAGAGCGGCCGCCTGGGCAGCCTTGGCCGTCATGTCGTAGACCAGGCCGTGTACCGTCATCCGCAGGCCGCCGGCGGCGCTGGAGGTGGCGAACATCTCCCCGTATTCGATCTTTTCGGCCCCCAGATTCCGGGCCAGGTCGTCCACGGCGCCCTGCAGGCCGATGCGCACGTCCCCCTCCAGCACGCTGGTGGGGGCCTGCCCCTGGCCGATGAAGCGGGGCGAGGCCGATGCGATGCCCTGAAAGGCGTTGACGAGCGTTGTGGTGGAGCCGATCTCGGCCACCAGAATGTCAATCATCATAGTCGTAAAAAAGAGGGGCGGAACGGTCAACCCTCAACCCTTCGTTGACCGCTGCCGTTCCGCCCGCAGATCCGATGTTACTTGTTCTCCTGTTCCTTCTTCGCCTTCTCGGCGGCCTCCATCTCCCATCTGCGCTTGATGAGGAAGGTGGCGTCGTGGACGCCGTGGCTGCCGCGGCCGAAGCCCTCGTCGGCGCCGGCCTTGCGGGCCAGCTCCGGGGTCACCTGGGTGCCGCCGGCGATAAAGATGATCTTGTCGCGGATGCCCATCTCCCGGGCGATCT
>JAEEGI010027119.1_pt1 | contig 10982 bp, 8 predicted proteins | sample 8958751 | NCBI WGS metagenome assembly JAEEGI01 (sample SAMN16246545, study PRJNA631951) | gut metagenome | biome: gut microbiome; feature: rumen; material: KS-attached | host: Bos | place: Iran: Karaj | collected 2018-10 | reverse complement strand
GGCGAAGATGGAGAAGCCGTTATGGGCCTTCGCGATGTTGTTGATGAGTTCCTTGATGAGGACGGTCTTGCCCACGCCGGCGCCGCCGAACAGGCCGATCTTGCCGCCCTTGAGGTAGGGTTCGAGCAGGTCGATGACCTTGATGCCGGTGAACAGCACCTCCTGCGAGGTGGTGAGGTCCTCGAACTTCGGAGGCTCGCGGTGGATCGGGAGCACTTCGTTCCGGGAGAGTCCGTCCAGACCGTCGATGGTGTCGCCCACGACGTTCATCACGCGGCCGCGGATCTGGGCGCCGACCGGCATCGCGATGGGCTGTCCCGTGGCCTTGGCCTCCATGCCGCGGCTCAGGCCGTCGGTGGAGTCCATCGCCACGCAGCGGACCGTGTCCTCGCCGATGTGCTGCTGCACCTCGATGACGAGGGTCCTGCCGTTGCCGCGTTTTATCCTGAGCGCCTCGTGGATCCGGGGAAGTTCCTCTCCCTCAACGGGGAAATGCACGTCCACCACCGGTCCCACCACCTGGGTAATGTATCCTGTAGAACTGCTTGCCATAGGATCTAGTTTAGTGTATCTACAAAGATAGCGAAATTATTTCAATTTTCACTGCCCGAAGGATTATCTTCCGCCGGCCGGCAGATGTTCCAGCCAATACTTGAGCATGGTCCGATAAAGGTGCATCGTGGTATTCTCACGTTCGCTGATCCCGTGGGTACGCATCGGATAAGCCATCATCGAGAACATCTTGCCCTGCTTGACCAGTTCATTCACAAGCATTTCGAGACTCTGGTAATGGACATTGTCGTCCCCGGTTCCGTGGATCAGGAGAAGGTCTCCTTCCAGTCCGGCGGCATGGGTGATGGGAGAGCCTTCGCGATAGCCGTCCGGATTCGTGGACGGAAGGCCCATGTAGCGTTCCTGGTAGATGGAATCGTACAGCCGCTGCGAATAGACGCCTGCGACGGCGATGCCCACGGAATAGATGTCCGGATGCTCGAACATCAGGTGGGCGGTGGAAGAGCCGCCGCCGCTCCAGCCCCAGACGCCGACACGTTCCGGATCCATGAAGGGGAACATTTCCTCCGCCAGGCGGACGGCTTTCGCATGGTCGGCCATCGCGAGGATGCCCACCTTCCCGTAGATGCTCTTGCGCCATGCACGCCCCTTGGGATTGTTGGTCCCCCGCGGGTCGATACTCGCTATGATGTAACCCTGCTGGGCCAGGAGTTGGTTCCAATAGTCGCCGGACCAGGAATTCTGCACGGTAGAGGAGGCCGGCTCCCCGTAGATATGGAAGATCACGGGATATTTCTTCGCCGGGTCAAAGTCCCGGGGCTTGATCATCCAGCCGTCCAATACGGCCTCCCCGATATCCACTTGGAAGTACTCCCGGGGCCGGAAGCCATAAGACGCATAGACCTCCTTGAGGGCCGCGTTGTCCTCCAGTTTCCGGACGGTCTTGTGGTCCGGCAGGGTGACCATCTCATACACGCGCGGAGTCGCGTGGTTGCTGTAACTGCACAAGGCATACTTCGCGCCGGGGGAAATGTTGTAGGAATAGGTCCCCGTAAAGCCCCGGGGCGTCACCCGCTCCGCGGAGCCTTTTCCGTCCAGCCGGCTGCGGTAGAGATACTGCTCCACGGCACTTTCCGGAGAGGCCATGTAATAGACATAACCGCCCTTGGGGTCGATCCGGAGGACATTGATCACATCGAAGTCCCCCTTCGTCAGGAGCGTTTCCTTCTTTCCGTCCCGGGTCACCCGGTACAGGTGGCGCCAGCCATCCTTCTCGCTGGTCCAGGTGAAGTACTTGTTCCCGTCCAGCCAGACGATGTTGTCGTGGATGTTCAGGAAGGCTTCGTCGCGGTCCCCGTAGAAAGGATTCAGTTCCAGCGTGTTCACGTTCCCGTAGTACACGGTATTCGTGTTCTGGAGCCGGTTCAGTTGCTGGATCATCACCTCGTCGGTCCCGGGGACGAACTCCATCCGGGCGATGTAATTCTCGCGCGGGTCGCCCGGGACGGGGAACCACCCGGTCCGGGCGGTCTCCACGTCCACGACCCCCACCTTGACGGCCGAATTCGTGGTTCCGGCCTTCGGGTACGGCAGGGGGATGGTAAAGGAATAGAGGGAGTCGATGTTATCGATCATCAGGAAGGTGCCCGTGCCGCCGGTATCGGAGTGCCAGTAGGCGATCTTCTTTCCGTCGGGGCTCCAGCGCCAGCCGTCGTAACAGCCGAGTTCCTCCTCGTACACCCAGTCGAAATTGCCGTTGACCATGACGTCTCCGCCGTCGAAGGTCAACTGGCGGCGGTTACCGGAGGCGACGTCCTCCACGTACAGGTTGTTGTAATAGACATAGGCGAACCGGTCTCCGGCCGGGGACAGTTTCCCGTACATCATCCGGGAGGGTTCCAGCCCTTTCCCGAGTTGACGGATACGGCCGGTGGCGATGTCCAGGAGCCAGTAGTCGCCGCGGGTGTTCCGGCGCCAGACCCGGCGGGAATTCGTGTACACGACCAGTTTGGTCTTGTCGTCGGACCACGTATAACTCTCGACGCGGAGCGGGCGGGAGGCCCCTTCGGGCAGGAAGGCTTCCTGGGGGACGATGACCGTTTCGGCCAGGGTGGCGGCGTCGATCCGGACGAGCCCTTTCTCCGTCAGGGCGGAGTAAGAGCGGCCGTCTTCCATCCAGGTTGGCTGAGGGACGCCGCGGGCGCGGAAGGTGCCTTTCACATAGATGTCTTCGAGGGTGAGTTCGGGCTGGGCCTGCAAAGACAAGACCGCCGTCAGGAGGACGGCGGCGCTAAGGAGGGATCGGGTGAACGTATTCATGTGTGTTTTATTTTCCTGCCAGGTGCTTTTCCCAGGCCCAGGCGGCGGCGAGGGTTTCTTCCACGGTGCGGGTGGCTTTCCAGCCCATCTCCTCGTTGGCGAGCGTCGGATCCGCCCAGATGGCGGTGACATCGCCGGGACGGCGCGGGGCGAACCGGTGCGGAACGGGGACGCCGTTCACCTTTTCGAACGCATTGACCAGTTCCAGCACGGAGACCGGGCGGCCGGTGCCGATGTTGAAGACCTCGCAGTCCTCCTTCATCTTCCCGTCGATCATCCGGGTGACCGCGAACACATGGGCCTTCGCGAGGTCCACGATGTCGATGTAGTCGCGCAGGCAGGTGCCGTCCGGGGTGGGATAGTCGTTCCCGAAGATGTTCAGGCACGCGCGCTTGCCGATGGCGGTCTGCGTGATGAACGGGACCAGGTTGTTCGGGACGCCGCGCGGGAGTTCGCCGATCAAGGCGCTCGGGTGTGCGCCGATGGGGTTGAAATAACGGAGCAGGATGCCTTTGACGGCACCGCCGCTGGCCTTCACGGTATCGCGGAGGATATCCTCGCACATGGTCTTGGTGTTGCCGTACGGGGACGTGGCCGGCTTGCGGGGTGTCTTTTCCGTGACAGGAACGGCTTCCGGCTCACCGTAAACGGTGGCGGAGGAGGAGAACAGGACTTGGACATTCCCCTTTTCCTGCGCCACTTCCAGGACGTTCAGGAAACTCATCAGGTTGTTCCTGTAGTACATCAGCGGCTTCTCCACGGACTCGCCCACGGCCTTGAAGGCGGCAAAATGGATGACCGCGTCGATGGGATAGTCCGCGAAGATCTTCTTGACGGCGGCCGCATCGCAGAAATCCATCTCCACCAGCGGGAGATCCTCCCGGCCGGTGATCTTCTTCACGCCCTCATAGCACGTGCGGTCGCAGTTGGAAAAATTGTCGGCCACGACCACGTCGTAGCCCGCTTCGATCAGTTCCACGGTCACGTGGCTCCCGATGAACCCCGCCCCGCCGGATACAAGCACTGTCTTTTTCATAACGTAATAGAATAGCAGGTAACAAAGATACGAAAAAAACCTATCTTTGCAGTATGCGTAAATGGATGATTCTGGGCGCGCTCGTCGGGGGGTGCCTCGGGCTGCAGGCGCAGACGCTGCAGCAGAAAGTGGACCAGGCCGTGATGGCGGAGCCCCTGAAGGGGGCGGTCGTGGGCGTGATGGTGCAGGATGCGGCCGGACATGTCGTGGCAAGCCGGGAGGCCGGCCGCCGGATGGTGCCGGCGTCCAACCTGAAACTTGTCACGACGGGAACGGCCCTGCATGCCCTCGGGCCGGATTTCCGGTTCGGGACGGGGATCGGCTACACCGGCACCGTGGAGGACGGCACCCTGCACGGGGACGTGTACATCGTGGGCGGAGGCGATCCCACCATCGGCGTGACCGACACCGTGGCGGTGAAACCGGACGCCCTGTTCTGGCGCTGGAAGTCCATCCTCAAGGAAGCCGGAATCAGCCGCATCGACGGCCGCATCATCGGTGACGGGCGGGCCTACGAGGGCCATCTGGAGAACACGACCTGGGGCTATGACGATACCGGCACCTATTACGGGGCCGGCTGCAACGCGCTCAGTTACTACGAGAACGCCGTGGACTTCCTCGTCTCGGCGGGAGGTGCGGACGAACCCGTCAACGTGACCCAGCGTTTCCCCGACACGCCCTGGATCCACTTCAGCAACCGGACATCGACCGGACCCAAGGGTACCGGAAACAGTCTCTATCTGTACACGACCGACCTGGCTCCCTATGCGGAACTGCGCGGCACCTATTCCCTGGACCGCAAGCCCAAGGTGGAGCATTTCGCGAACAAGTACGGCGCCCTCACCTGCGCCTACTATTTCTGGCAGAATCTCCGCGACACGGGCTGGGACATCTCCGGCGGCTACGCCGACATCGACCGCGGCGGTTATGTCCGGGGCGCCGATTTCGTTCCGGCCTACAAGGCCGGCACGCCGCAGGTGCTGGGCCAGTCCGACTCCCCCGCCCTCTCCCGGATCGTCCGGCAGACGAACGTCCTGAGTGACAATTTCTATGCGGAGGCCATCTTCCGCCAGATGGGCGAAAAGGCCTCCGGCATCGCCGTGTATGACAGTTGCCGCGTGGCGGTTTATGACGTGCTCGAAGGACTGATGGAAAGTGACCTGGCCGGGATCCGCATCGAAGACGGCAGCGGCCTGTCGCGCCTGAACACTGCCTCGCCCGCATTCTTCGTCTCGTTCCTCCGGGCGATGACCCGCTCCCGCGGCTTCGACGCCTTCCTCGCCAGCCTCCCCCAGCCGGGTGAAGGCACGCTGAGCACGCTCCTTCCCAAACTCACGGCTGCCCAGAAAGCACGCATCCGGGTCAAGAGCGGCTCCATGGACGGCGTCCTCTGCTACAGCGGCTACATCCTGGACGAAGCGGGCAAACCCACCCGCATCTTCTCCCTGATGGTAAACGGGGCCACCGCAAAAACGGCCGACCTGCGCGAGACGCTGGGCGGTATCATCGAGGCGATGCTGTAATCTTATTTCCTTGACAGAACGGCTGCAAGGGCTGGACGGTAGAGGTCGCCGACAGGAAGCGTGGGGCCACCGTCAAGGGTGACGGCAGTCCGGGAGTATTCACGGATTTCCGAAAGGTTCACGAGGTAGGAGCGATGGATGCGGAGGAAGCGGTCCTCCGGCAGTTGCTCCGCCAGCCGTTTCAGGCTGTACAGGACCACCAGCGGCGCGGACTCGTCCCGAAGCCATATTTTCAGGTATTCGCTCATGCTTTCCGCATACCGGATGCGGGCCGGTTCCACCCGTACGGTCTTGTAATCCACCTTGAAAGTCAATGCTTCCGGCCGGGATTCCACCCGGGGGCGGGCCGCCTCGATCCGCTCCCGGAGATGCAACGCCGACGCCTCGAACTCCCGGAAACCGAAAGGCTTCAGGAGATAATCGGCCGCATGGACCTTGAAGCCCTCCAGGGCGAACTCGGAATACGCGGTCGTGAATACAATGAGGGGCGGATGCTCCAGCGAACGCACGAAGTCCATCCCCGACAGGTCCGGCATGTTGATGTCCACGTACAGGACGTCCGCCTGCTCCACGAAGGGCCGCGCCGCAGCGGCCGACGGACAGGCGGCGACCAGTTCCAGGAACGGAACTCTCCCGATGTACGCCTCCAGTTGCCGGAGCGCCAGCGGCTCGTCATCGATGGCTACGACCCGGATCATGCACCCTCCTTTCCGGGATTCACCGTCGCGGGAAGCAGCAGGACGATGTCATACACGTCCCCGCTCGTGTCGATGCTCAGCGTATATCGGTCACCGTACAGCAGGTCCAGGCGCCCCCGGACATTCGCCAGTCCGACACCGTGCTGTTCCGTCTCCGCTGCGTCCTGCCGACTGTTCGCGCAGCGGAAAACGATCTTTCCGCCCTCCACCGATACGGCCACCCGCACGAACGAAGGCTTCTCATAACTGATTCCATGCTTGAATGCATTTTCCACGAAGGAAGCCAGCACGAGCGGCGGAATCTCGGCCCCGTCGTCATTCTCCGGCAGGGACAGGTCAACCCGGACCGTATCGGCATACCGCAGTTTCATCAGGGACACGTAATGGCGGAGGAAGTCCATTTCCTTGGCCAGGGGAATGGTGGGATGGTCACTCTCATAGAGGACATGCCGCATCATCTTCGAGAACTCCTCGATGCTTGCCTTCGCCTGCTCCGGATCGATGTCCACAAGCGCGTGGATATTGTTCAGGGTGTTCATGAAGAAGTGCGGATTGATCTGGTAGCGGAGAGTCTCCAGTTGCCGGCTCAGGTTCTCTGCCTGCAGTTCCTGCATCCGGCGCTCGCCGCGGGCCGATTTCAGGTAATACTTCACGCCCAAGTTCACACCCAGCATAAGCAGGCCCATGATTACCTTCATCACTTCCGGAGTCATCGGCAGACCTTTGCCTCCGGGCGGAGGTGGCCCTCCCGGCACCCGCCTGGACATCCAGACATAGGCCCCGAACAAAACCATCAGTCCCAGGAATACCCCCAGGTAGGCCCACGGCCTCCCTTTCTCCACCCATAGCGGGGCGGCCAACAGGTCATGGAGCAGAAACAGGACGAAGAACGGCAGGATGCCCAGCCAGACGTGCAGGACATCTCCGACCGAGAATTCGAGCCCGGTGGAATGCCCCTGGAAGTACATGGCCGTGGGCACCAGGGCAAGGACGACCAGCCAGAGGATGCCGTAGATGACAACCTCCTGCATCTTCTCTGCGAAAAACCGTCTCATGCCTGTTGCAAAAATACGAAACATTTCCGACAGCCGCAGCCCGTTCGCTGAAAGAAACCGCCCGTTCGCTGAAATCTAGTCCGGGAGGCGGGATTATTGTTTATCTTACCGGCGGACTAGTCTTTAACGTGTATCTAAAACCGAAGAAGTTATGAAACAGACCGTATCCCTCCTCCCGGTCCTGGTCGCCCTTTCCTTGCAAGGCTGCACGAAGGACCCCCTTGACATATCCTTTCCCGATGACAATGACTCGTCAACCGTCAATGCCGATGATTCCGCCGGCGCAGGCATCGAAACCGACCAGGATGACGACCATGTAGCCAACACCACTTTCGCCCGCACGGTGAAGGTGACCTTCAACGGCGGAAGCGCCACTGTGACCGGCGCGACCACGGACTTTACCGTCGCCATCGACGGAGCCGGCGTAACCATCACCAACAACGGCAGTGAAGCCGTCATCTATGACCTTTCCGGCACCTCCCCCGACGGGTATTTCAAACTCTACAGCACCAGGAAACAGGAAATCCTCCTGAACGGACTGATCCTCACGAACAAGCAGGGCGCGGCCATCAACAACCAGAGCCACAAGCGAACGTTCGTGGTCGTGAAAGGCACGAACACCCTTGCCGACGGCGCTTCCTACACCCAAACGCCCTCCGACGAGGACGAGAAGGCGGCTTTCTTCTCCGAAGGCCAACTTGTGTTCAGCGGCGACGGCACCCTGACCGTCAACGCCACCGGCAAGGCCGGCATCACCTCCGATGACTATGTCCGGTTCATGGGCTCCCCCACCGTGAAAGTCACCTCCAGCGCCGGCCACGGCGTGCGTGGCAAGGAAGCCATCATCGTCAGTGACGGAACCGTCGATGTGGACGTCTCCGGCACCGGCAAGAAAGGTTTCTCATCCGACACGCTCGTGTACATCGGCGGTGGGGTGACGACCATCAGGACCACCGGTTCCGCCGGCACCGTGGACGGCGAACTCACCGGCGTCGCCGGCATCAAGGCCGACCTCCGCTTCGAGATGGTGGACGGCGTGCTGAACGTCACCAGCACCGGAACGGGCGCCAAGGGCATCAGCGGCGACAACGTCGCCTATTTCAAGGGCGGCACGGTCACGGTCGATGTTTCCGGCGCCAACTACGGGACCAGTTCCTCCGGCGGCTTCGGCCCAGGCGGCGGACATGGCGGCCCGGGCGGCTGGGGCGGCGGCCAGAGTTCGTCCTCCGACAACTCCGTCGCGTCCAAGGGCATCAAGTTCGACGGGAACCTGTACATCTCCGGCGGCAAGATTTCGGTCAAGAGCGCCAAGCATGAGGCGATCGAAGCCAAGGGCGTCATCCAAGTCAGCGGCGGCGAAGTGTATGCCCATTCCAGCGACGACGCCATCAACGCCGGCGGCGACTTCACCATCGAAGGCGGGGCGGTCTATGCCCAGTCCACCGGCAACGACGGTCTGGATGCCAACGGCAACTTCCATATCAAGGGAGGTATCGTATTCGCCCTCGGCTCCGGCGGCGCGGAACTCGCCGTCGACGCGAACTCCGAGCAGCAGAAAAAACTCTATCTCACCGGCGGTACGGTCATCGCCGTAGGCGGACTGGAAAGCGGCGCCTCGCTCAGCCAGCCGTGCTGGTCGGCCGGGACCGTGAAGGCCAATACCGCCTATGCCCTGTTCGACAATGACGGGAAGGTTCTCGGCGCGTTCAAGACGCCAACGACGGGGAACCTTACCCTGGTGCTGTCCGCTCCTTCGCTGAATTCCGTGAAACATGGTGTTACTATCAGCGGCGGCGCGTCCCTGCTCAATGGCGTGTACACGCAGGACGCCACCGTCAGCGGAGGAAGCGGCTGCACCTTATCTTCCTATTCGGGCGGCGGACAGGGCGGCCCCGGTGGCTGGTGATGAAAAAATGACTATCTTTGCAGGTTATGAAGAAGTTATTGACACTCATCGCCTTGGTTTTCGCGCTTGCCGCGCCGGCCATCGCCCAGAATACCGGCCAGAAAATCAACAAGAAGAACCTGGTCATCAAGGAGTGGAACACCGACCCGAGAAGCGGGAAGAAGGTGCTGGACCGCGTGACCACCTACAACTCCGACGGCAAGAAGGTCGAGGAGATCGAATACGGGTCCGAGGGCCAGAAATGGCGCAAGCGCTACGAGTACGGTCCCGGCGCGGACGGCAAATGCCTCAAGGAGTCGGTGTACGACGAACGGAACCGCCTGAATACCGTCAAGAAATACGAGTACAACGAGTTCGGCCGCAAGAAGACCCAGTACAACTACAACGCGAAGGGGAAACTCCTGACCGTGAAAGTGTTCGAATACATTACCGAAGATGTCTGACGATGCGTCCATAGCGCAGGGACTCCCGCTGGACGGCTTCTCCCCCATCTCCCTCGCGGAGATGGACGGCGTCAAGTTGATGAACCGGGTGGATACGAAGTACCTCACGGACCGGGCGACGCTCGCGGGCGTGCTCCGCGACGCGGCCGCCGCCGGCTACCGGGTCCTCGTCGCCGACGGATCCCGCATCAGTCCCTACGACTCCATCTACTTCGACACCGACGGTCTGCGCATGTTCACCGACCACCGGAACCGGAAACTCCGCCGGCAGAAAGTGCGCACCCGCGCCTACGTCCATTCCGGAGACGCCTTCCTGGAAATCAAGCGGAAGAACAACCAGGGGCGCACGAAGAAAAAACGCACCGGCATCCCAATGGACGAACTTCCCGATTTCCGGGGCGATGAGGCTGCATGCCGCTACCTCGACGCCCACTCCGACTTCCAGGCGGCGGAACTGGCGCCGGCCCTGGAAACCTACTTCCGGCGGATCACCCTCGTGAATCCGGACCGGACCGAGCGCGTCACCATCGACACGGACCTCCGGTTCCGGAATTTCCGGACCGGGCTGGAAACCACCCTCGGGGACGCCGTCATCATCGAACTGAAACAGAGCGGCCGCGGTGCCAGCGCGATGAAGGGGATCCTTCTCGACCACCGGGTGAAAGCCGCCCGCCTGAGCAAATACTGCATCGCCGTCACCCTCACCGACCCGTCGGCCCGCGCCGGCCGGTTCAAGGAGAAGGTGCGGCTCCTCGAAAAGACCATCCACCATCCAATCACCGTAGCATGATTTCAATGCAAGACCTCGGCGAGTACAACCTTGCCGACGAGAATTTCCTCGACGTCCAGACCATCACGGACGCGATGATGACCACTGCCCAGAGCCTGACGGAACTGGCCATCCGTTTCTTCCTGAACCTCGCCGTCTGCTGGGTCATCGTGGGCCTGTTCTATTACCGGAAGAGCCGCCGCCGCGACTATTACTTCACTTTCATGGTGTTCTCCACCGCAATGCTGATGCTCCTGTACATCATGGGCAACGTGGAGGTGGGCGTGGGCCTGACGCTGGGCCTCTTCGCCATCTTCGGCGTCATCCGGTACCGCACCGAAACCGTCCCCATCCGGGAGATGACCTACCTGTTCGTCATCATCGCCCTGGCCGCGATGAACGGACTTGCGCCGCTGTACCGGGTCGCGGGCGCGCTTTCGGACACGCCGCACTACGCCTTGAACACGGGCGCACTGCTGGTCACAGTGATCTCGAACCTCCTGGTCATCGGCCTTATCTGGTTCCTGGAGAGTGACAAGGTGACCAAGCATACCTCCACGAAGTTGGTGCTGTACGACCGGATCGAACTCATCGTCCCGGAACGCCGGGCGGAACTGGTCGCGGACCTGGAGAAGCGCCTGGGCCTGAAGATCGACAAGGTGGAGATCGGGCACGTGGACTTCCTCAAGGACGCCGCTTTCATCAAGGTTTTCTATACCC
>JAEEGI010027114.1_pt1 | contig 10984 bp, 10 predicted proteins | sample 8958751 | NCBI WGS metagenome assembly JAEEGI01 (sample SAMN16246545, study PRJNA631951) | gut metagenome | biome: gut microbiome; feature: rumen; material: KS-attached | host: Bos | place: Iran: Karaj | collected 2018-10 | reverse complement strand
ACCTCGGATTGCTATAAGCTCATCAAGGACAACCGCATCAGTCGGAAACCTCCAGCGCCGCGTCGCCGCCGTCGCCGCCTGGCATCCGGAACTCGATTTTCCCGACCTGTCCACAGAGTCTGTCCTGAAGCGTGCAAACGACTGGCTACAGCCTTTTCTCGGCAAAGCCACCAGCACTCAGGAACTCAAGAAGATAGACTTGACGCAAGCCCTTTGGTCACTGCTGGATTACGGCCAGCAGCAGGCCGTCGAGAGGCTCGCGCCTTCGCATATCGTCGTCCCCACCGGCAGCCGCATACGCGTGGAGTACCGCCAGGGGGCGGAACTCCCCGTCCTGCGCGTCCGCCTGCAGGAGTGCTTCGGCCTCACGGACACGCCACGCGTGGACGACGGCCGGCGCCCCGTCCTGATGGAACTGCTCTCCCCCGGCTTCAAGCCGGTCCAGCTGACGCAGGATCTGCACAGTTTCTGGGAGAACACGTATTTCGAAGTAAGGAAAGAACTCCGCCGCCGCTACCCCAAGCACTCCTGGCCGGACAATCCTCTTGAAGCCCCCCCTGTCCGCGGCACCGGCCGCCATCCTACAAACACCGCAGCACCCAAATAATTGACAATCAACAAAATCGTATAGTCGCCCAACCAGAAATAGGTGGTAGCGACTATATTAATGCCTTGATTCACAGGCAGTGACGTGCCGCGCGTCATTTTCCCATCCCCGCGCTTCATACCTCTACATTGAAATGGACCTTGTTTGGACCTGATGGCAAACTAAAAAGGGACTACTTTTGTGACCGTGGAGTCCTGGCACTCCTGAGTTTTCAACGTTTAATGTCAATTGCATTACAAATGAACCAAGAAGACAAAAAGGCCTATGAGGTTCCTCAAGCTGAGTATATCCTGGTCGTCCCTAAGTCCATACTTATGACTTCCGATGAAAACGAACCTATCATACCCGGTCCTGATTATTAGAAACATTCATAAAACTAACCACCAATAACAATGAAAGGATATCGCTTGATTCCTGTCGCCCTGGCGATGCTGGCGGCAGGCGGTTGTTCCATTGAAAATCCCGATACACACATTGACAACGCATTCGTCCCTGGCGAGGAAATGACATTTACGGCAGGGTTCGCTGCACCTGACACAAAGACTGAGATGCACGGAGAATCCGCTATATGGTGGACGCCAGGTGATGAAATCTGCATCTGGTTCGGTTCATCCGGCGAAGGGAACCGTTTCGTCTCCCAGGAAACTGAATCCACGAACAAAGCCCGCTTTACCGGAACCATTAATTCCGCCACCGGTGTCAATGATGACGGAGAGCCAAACTATTTCCTGGCAGTCTATCCATATGAAGCTGCCATCAGTTGCGATGGTACATCAGTCGTAGCTGAACTGAGCAGCCATCAGGTTGCAAAACCGGGATCATTTGCTCCAAATACAAACATTACACTCGCAAAATCAACAGGTCTGGCAATGTCTTTCTACAACGTATGCTCAGGTATCCGATTCTCAGTGACTCAAGAAGGGGTAAAATCCGTTACCTTTACCGGGAACAACAATGAGGATATCGCAGGGACCTTCAGCGTATCGATTGGCAGTGACGGGAAGCCGACTGCTCCCACTGTCATAGAAGGGAAGAAATATGTAACCCTTTCCGCTCCTGAAGGCGAAACCCTTGAAGTCGGACCTATGTACTATATCGAAATCCTCCCCCAGACTCTGACAAACGGATTCACGATGACCTTTGATACCGGAACAATGGAAGGCAGCCGTTCCGTGACCGTCAGCGCCCCGTTCAACAGGAACGAATTCTCCAGAGGACTGAATTTTGATGCGTCAGTCAGTTACAGCCCCTACCCGACGGATGAAATCAGATATACTACGACTGATGACAACATCATCACACCGTACAACCCAGATGCATTCGGAGCTAACATGGTTTCAAATACCTATGAAAATGGGAGAGGCACCCTCAAGTTTGACGCAAATGTAACATCAATTGGAGCCTCAGCTTTTTATTACAATAGAAATCTTTCCACCATAACAATACCGAATTGTGTAAACCTCATCAATCCAGGAGCATTCCAAGATACCAGTCTGGAGAGATTCTACGGGAAATATGCGACCAACGACGGACGGTTCCTGATTGACGACGGTCTACTCTTAGCCGTTGCCGGTAAAGACATCTATGACCTGGAGCTTCCTGATGAAGTGAATATCATAGGCAAAGGCTCATTGCAACATCTCAACGACATCAGGACGGTCAATATCCCGGAGCGTGTCACACTTCAGCCGGGAACGGAAGGAAACATATTCTTAAGGGACGAGAATCTTGAACGGATCACAGGGCCATTTGCAAGCGAAGATGGAAGGTATCTTGTAATAAATGGAGTCTTGCAGGGCTTTGCTCCGGCTAACCTTACAGATATCACGATTCCCGATGGAGTGACTAAGATTGGAAAGGAAGTATTCCGTTATGGAAGGGGGCATTTCGGCACCGTAACCATCCCCGAATCCGTGACTGAAATAGGGAGGGCTGCTTTCTGGGAGTTCGAAGCCGACAGGCTGGTCTTCAAATCAACTGTTCCAGCGATATTTGAAGCACAAGGCAGTCCCCTTCCGGAGTGTGACCTGGTGGTTCCCACCGGTTATGTCGAGACATATAGAAACGCAACCGGCTGGGATATATACCACAATCAGGTCACATCCGAAGGCTGCAGGATCTACTATACCTCGACGGATGGGAACATAGTCGAGCCTTCTGAGCCGGAAGCCTTCGACGTTGTGCTTGTCTCAAACACCTATGGAAACGGTGAAGGAGTGATGGTATTCGACGGCGAGATCACCAGAATGTATGGAAATGCCTTTGCCTGGAACAACCAGTTGAAAACGATCAAATTACCCGAAACAATAGAAGAGGTGTATAGGGAATACTCTTATACTAACAACCCTTTTGTAGGATGTGACTCACTCGAGGCGATTTACAGTTCCATGTCCAGCGAAGACAACAGGTGTCTGATTCAAGATGGAATTCTATTGAGTTTTGCTCCCTACGACCTGACTGCTTATGCTGTTCCTGACGGTGTAACTAAGCTCGCCGGACATAGTCTTGATTGCAGGGAAGGGCTAAAATACTTGACTTTACCGGAGTCCTTGACTACAATTGAGACATATGCGGTTTATTGTCACGGCATAACAACCCTGGTTATCCCTGATAATGTCACGAGTATTGCCGGCAATGCATTCCAGTGTGAAAACCTCAAGGCTTTTTATGGCAGATATGCAAGTACAGATGGAAGAGCCCTGATACTAGACGGAGTCCTATGCGGTTTCGCGCCAAATGGCCTGACATCCTATACACTCCCTGAAGGAATAACGGAAACAGGAGCCGAAGTATTCAAAGAGTTGCCCCTTGAGGAAGTTACAATTCCAAGTACAATAACCAGGATGATGCCATATACTTTCATTTATTGTACTTATTTAAGAAAAGTTACAGTCTTGGCATTGACGCCACCTGCAGACGCTTGGGAGATTCTCGCTGGAGCCGATAATGCAATGATCTATGTCCCGGCAGAAAGTGTCGATGCTTACAAAGCAGCTTCGGGATGGAGTGAATATTCGAACCGGATATTCCCAATTCAGGAGGAAGGGTCCACGGAACCGCCTCATACCGGTCCGGATTATTAACGGACATCCTGCCTGCAATAGAATAATGAGAGCCCTGCATCAGTTGGGAATTGCGCCGCATTTCGGTATATTTGCATAATATGAAAAAAAAGCAAAATTATCTGGGATATATCGTCTTCAGCCTGTGTGCGCTGTTTGCGATACAGTGTACACAGGCTCCTGATGCCGATATGCGGGCTCCTGTACCCATAGCATTCAGCGAGGTAGTTGACGACTCGTCTGTCAAACTCACGGCTACTTTCGACCATACGGGGAACCTGAGTTCCGCCGGATTCGAAGTATGGCAGGTTGAGGGGGAGATATTTCGGAAAGAAGGAGAGTTTGAAGGAAACACCCTGTCAGCCTTATTGACGGGGCTTGAATCAGAAACCGAGTACAGTTATGCCGTGTTTTACGGTAACGGTGAGGAAGTACGCGTTTCGGAAGCACATTCCTTCCGAACGCTGGCAGCACCGGAGCCGGGAACCGATCCGCAGCCCGGTCAGGATCCCGAACCGGATCCTGAGCCGCAACAGGTATCTCCCGATCTGTTTGACCCTGCGCTCTGGAGATTCCTGGTGAAGAATCACGATGCTGACGGAGACGGAGTAATGTCCGATGTCGAGCTGGAGAACATACTGGATATCAACCTTTGCGGAGTGGCGCTTGACACACTGAAAGGACTGGAACTGCTGTCGAACCTAGAGTCACTCTCTTTAGGAGACAACACGCTAAGCCATATTGACGTATCCAACAACAAGAAGCTTCAGTTCCTATCAGTAATGGACGAGCGTTATCTGGAAGGGATAGTACTTGACAATCCTGCCCTATTCCAGACATATTTCGTGAATATACCTTGCCTCAAGCACCTGGATGTATCAAAGTGTCCGGAGATGTATATCTGCGAATGGTGGGAAGTGTCCCTTGAGGGAACTGTCGATTTTTCGAACTGTCCAAACCTGCACGCATTGCGCTTCGGAGGCACGAACCTCGTCGAACTGGACCTTTCGTCCAATCACAAGCTTCTCCATCTGAACGCTCCCGACAATCCTGAACTCAAAACGATATGGCTGTGGGAGAAGATAAGGCTCGAATCCCTCGAAGTGGACCCTCAAGTAGAGATTAAGTATAAGAAATGATGGAAACGAAACTTGAACACGTATTTCTGAAACAGGCTGTTGAGCGCAGATTTGCGGACAGGCTGACGACATCGGCCGATTTCGTACGCCTGTCCGAAGATATGGACGACCGGGTCTCCCCCTCCACTCTGAAACGCCTCTGGGGCTATGTCGGCATGCAGGTTGAGCCAAGGCCTGCAACGCTGGACGCATTGGCCAAATACGTCGGATTCAGAGACTACAGGGCATTCCTTGAGGACCTCAAGTCATCCAGGATGGCATCTTCCGGATACTTCAACTCCGCCCGGCTGGACGCTGCTACGCTCCAATCGGGTGATATGTTCAAGATTGGATGGAGACCGGACCGGATCGTAACTCTGAAATATCTGGGTGACAACCGTTTCCGAGTCATTTCATCCGAGCATTCAAAACTGCGGGAAGGTGACGAGTTCGAGGCTCCCACGATTATGAAAGGATTCCCGCTGATACTTCCGGAGATAATCAGGAACGGGGAAAAGACTTCTTCCTACATAGCTGGCAGAGATGGCGGGATCGTATTCATCGTTTCGGCGTAGAAGCCTGCCGGACTTGTTCCACCGCCTCCTGGAAAAGCTTTTCGACCGGGTCGTCGCGCCTGAGAAAAAGCACGGCCGCCAGGCATGCGGCAAGGAGCACAGAGAGAAGCACGACAGGAAGCACCGGACGGATATGCCCCGTTTTTTCCAAATCCCTGCGGACGGCCTCTGCGGACGGATATCGTTTGTCAATGTCCTCGGCGGAGCATTTATGGGCTATTCCGGCAAAAGCCGGTCCCATCTGCTGCATGATCTTTCCCAAGGAATAGATGTCGCTTCCGGCCTCGGCCATCCCGCCGGCCCTGACCTCAGGAGCAGCATATTGCCAAGTCCCCGCCGGGTCCTTCCCCGTCAGGATGGAATCGGTGTCGGACAATCCGAAATCGATGATCTTGGGATAGAACCCGTAACGGGTTATCAAGATGTTCTCAGGCTTCAGATCCTTATGGATCACCTGCTTACGATGAAGGTAAGCAAGGGCGTCGCAAAGGTCGGCCAGAATCCTCCGGCGCTGGGCGAAATCCCCTGGATGTCCGGCAAGCCACTCGTCCAGAGTACACCCGTCGATGAACTCCATCTCGATGCTGTCCCCATAACCAGGAAGCCTTGTCCAAGCCAGGATCTCGCAGATACCGGGATGCTTGAGGGAAATGCCGATCTCATACTCGCGACGAAGCATCCGCTGATAGACGGGGTCTTCAGCGTATTCAGGCTTCAAGACCTTGTAAACGACCATCCTGTCATTGCGATGCCCCTTGAAGAGCAAACTGTGCCCGTCCTTCGTCTCATGCAGCAACTCAAGTCCGGGATCGGGAATCTCGGGCATAAGTTGCGGGTCTTTGAAGAAACCGGACGACTGGATCATGCTTTCAGTTGTTTCTGTTTTGCAAATTTAAGCTATTTTGCTTAAAATTGAAGTATCAAATGTGCCGTTTACTCCCATACTCCCTCTTGCTTCCATGGTTGTTCCTCGCAGGCTGCAACCAGCATTCGGCCGTTTCCGGAACGGACAGGCAGAAGGTCCACTATGAGGACTCGATATACTGTTTCAACGGGAGGTCCATCGTGTCCCTGGACGGCTTATGGGGACTTCTCGACAGTGACGGCGGCGTCATCCTTGAGCCAGCCTGGGATGCCATAGTCTTTCTCAGCGACGACGTCGCGATGCTTCAGCGCTCCGGCCTGTACTACCTGTGTACGCGCGACGGACGGGTATTCGCCGAGAACACCGACCCGGACGTCCTTGAGAACTCTTTCCAGGAACTGTTGACAGACTTGGAGTATGCGGACCGCCAGAAATGGGACCAGGTACTGGACCGGCTCGAGTCCCTTTGCGATGCTTGTATCGATGACGCACGGCGTAAGCCCGACAAGAGGATCCTTCAGGAGAAAGAAGCCTTGCAGTCACAGCTGAATGGTGTTTCAGGGCAAATGACCAGACAGCAGGAACGGCGCTTGGAACAGATTGTGGAAAAGTTCAATTCTCACTATAGATGATACGGCGTTTTCTCCTGATCGTTTCGGCCCTTATGCTTTCCTGCTTTGCTGTAGCCCAGACAGCAAGGAACATAAAGGAAGACCCATCCATGATATGGGCTGAAGGAAGCGGAAATACCGGATCGGATGCCGACAGGGCCGCCTTGGACGGGCTTGTTCGGATGCTGGCTGCAACCGATATCATCAGCGTCTCCCCTTCCGTCAGACTGCAGATATGGCAGACCTACCTCCCGGACATCCGGCGCAGCAGCGAAACGGTCTCATCAGCGTCCGGGTCCGTCATTAGGTATATCCCATGGGCGCGTATCAATGACATTTTCGAATCGCGTCTGCAGAAAGTCAAGGAGTTGTACAACTATGCGGAGCAGGCCGCCGCCCGCGGACAATTCAGCACGGCAAGGACATACTGCGGATGGGCTGAGACCTATCTCCTGTCCCTGCCATCCGACCAGGACGCACTGAGGGAACGTGTGGCAGGCCTGCGCAGGCGTTTGGGAGAAGGAGAGAGTGCCGCGGTCAACCTGAGGAATATAGAGACGGAGGTGCAGGCCATCAGACATGCGCTTTCTTCGGCTGACTCGAGAGCGGAGACAATCCCTCCCAGACAGCCGGTCGTTGAAGTTGACGAAGATACAGGGACAACCGTCATCGAAAGAGGGACGGTTCCGGAATTGGCCATGGGAAGCAGGATATACCCCGACCCTATGGCTATCCCGCCTGTTTCCCCTCCCATACGGTTCAGAGTATCCACGCCGCCTGTCACTGAAACAGAGCATGCATGGCAATGGTCAATCATAACCCTGGCAGACATTGGTCCAACTCCGTCTTTCGGATGCATGCTCGTTTCAAGCAGCAGGGTTATAGGAGGTTATGTGTCCATGCGTTCAAACTTCATCATGGAAAAGACAGCCTACTCATGCCAAAGCGACGGGACAACGGACTTTGGTTATATCTGGACTACAGGGAAGGCTAAAGGCAGCCGATGGGTTGCAGGCGCCGGACTGACCGTCCGCATCGCCACTCCACTGCGGCTTTTCGCGGGAAGCGGGTACGGAAGCCGTTCGCTGCTTTGGGAGGATGATTCGTCGCGTTGGGCCAGGGTTGATGACCTGTCCGTTCGCGGCATCACAGCCGAATGCGGCCTTTTATATGATTTCCACCGCTTTACCGCCGCGGCAGGCATATCTTCGACTGGATTCAGACAATGCTCGGTCCTTCTGGGCTGCGGCTATTCTTTTTGACAGCAGCGAAAAGCTTCAGATGCCTACAGCAAGCCGTTCTCGCGGAGCCAGACGATGCTCTGCGCGGGGCCCTCGAACCAGTCGGAGGCTCCTTCTGCGGGATCGTCCTGCTCGACGCACAGCCAACGGACACCGCTGGCCAGGCTGACGTCAACCAGGCCGGGCAGGTCCATTATGCCCGCGCCCAGAGGCCGGAATTCGAACTTGCCGCCGGCATCCTTCTTCCCGCCGTCACCTTCGATACCGATGAGGGCATAGGGATCGCTGCTGAGCTCGCCTTCCTTGTAATAATCCTTGATGTGGATGACGGGGATGCGGCCCTTGTACTTGGGAATGATCTGGTCGCACTTGTATCCTGCATAGTCCGCCCAGCAGGCGTCAAGTTCCACCATCACGTCGCCGGGAGCGGTAGATGAGAAGATATAGTCGTGTCCAAGCGTGCCGTCTGGCAACTTGACGAATTCGAAGTCGTGGTTGTGGTACAACAACTGGAAACCTGCCTGCTTGACCTTGGCGCCTATTTCGCCAATCCTGGCGACGGTCTCCTTGAACTTCTCAGGGTCGACGCCTGGCCTGCTCGCCTCGTCCATATACGGGAAGGTGATGTACTGGACGCCGAGGATGGTATTCTCTTCAATGACCCTGTCGAGGTCGTCCATCATCACCTGGAAAGGAACGTGGTTGGAGAACGGAATGAGGCCGAGTTCGGTACACATCCTCTTGACATCCACGATGGAGTTGCCTGCATACTCGTTGTAGAACTCCACTCCGGTATAACCAAGGTCCCTGACCTTCTTGAGCGTTCCGTAGAAGTCCTTCTCAAGGTCGTTCCTGACGCTATAGAGCTGGAAACCAATGGAGTAAGGGTGGACGCCGTCGCTGGGAGCGACGGACTTGGTCCCGGTCGTATTGCAACCGGAAAGGACGAATGCAGCCATAATGGAAATGAAAAGCAGTTTTTTCATAGCGATTGAAATTTAATTCATTAACGTACCCGTCGTCTCATTGAACCGTCGGATCCTTACAAATTTAACTATTTTTGGGGCATAGACAATAAGTATGGCGCAAGTCGGCGTTTTTATTCATTATCTTTGCAGTCAAACCAGGCGAACATGCAATACAGAACTGACAAATACGGCAACCCTCTGTCCGTCCTCGGATACGGTTGTATGCGTTTCAGCCGCAAAGGGGCTGGAATCGATATTGACAAGACAGAGAAAGAGATCCTGGAGGCTTACAGGGCAGGCGTCAACTACTTCGACACAGCCTACATCTATCCCGGCAGCGAAGCCGCATTGGGCGAGATACTCGCGCGCAACGGCATCCGCGACAAGGTCAACATCGCCACCAAGCTCCCGCAATATATGGTTCGGAACCTTGCTTCGATAGAGAAGTATTTCGCCGAGGAACTTTCACGTCTCAAGACGGACCGGGTGGATTACTACCTGATGCATCATCTGACGGACATCTCGCAGTGGGAAAGGCTCAAGGAACTCGGTATAATTGACTGGATATCAAGCAAGAATACTTCCGGAGCCATCCGCAATATCGGCTTCTCGTACCACGGCAATACCGCCAATTTCCTCAATATCCTGGAGGACTATGACTGGGACTTCTGCCAGATCCAGTACAACTACCTGGACGAGACTTCGCAGGCTGGCGTCGCCGGGCTGAAGGCCGCAGCGGCGCGCGGCATCCCGGTGGTCATAATGGAGCCGCTCCGCGGCGGAAAGCTTATCACCCTGCTGCCGGAAGGCGCCAGGAAGGCGATCGCGCGCAGCGAGCGCGGCTGGACCCCGGCCCAGTGGGGCCTGCGCTGGCTTTACAACCAGCCCGAAGTCACGGTCGTGCTTTCCGGAATGAACTCAGTCGAAATGGTACGCGAGAATGTCGCCACGGCGTCGGACGCCTCCGTCGGCGACTTCGGCGAGGCGGACTTCGCACTTATCGACGAAGTGAAGCGTCAGTTCCGTGAAAAGGAGAAAGTGCCTTGCACCGGCTGCGGCTACTGCATGCCCTGCCCCAAGGGAGTGGATATCCCCGGGAACTTCCTCAGTTACAACACGATGCATATGGAGTCTAAAAGAGCCGGCTGGTTCCAGTTCGGCCAGACCGTGGCTCTTACGAAAGAACCTGCCTTCGCCTCCCAATGCATCCAGTGCGGCAAATGCGAGAAGCATTGCCCGCAGGGCATCCCCATCCGCGAAAAGCTCAAGGAGGCGGACAAGGCCCTGCGTCCCCTCCCCCTGCGCTTGGTCTTCTCCCTCACCCGCAAGGTGATGCTACGACACGCTCCCCAACCCTAGCCTCCCCTCCCCCCAACCTTCGGGCATTCATAGGTGATTGAAGGCGCATCGGTGTGCGAAACCGTCGGTTTTGCACACCTGAAGGCAGTTGGAGACGAGTTGGTGTGCGAAACTGGCGGTTTCGCATACGGGAGGCTGTCAGGAGAGAGATGAGGTGCAGACAGAAAAAGCGGAAGCTCCGGGAAATGCTGGAACCTCCGCTTGGGTACCCCCATGGCGAATCGAACGCCAATCGTAGGAACCGGAATCCTAAATTCTATCCATTAAACTATGGGGGCGAATGGACTGCAAATATAAGAATATTTGGCGACGATTTCACATTCTCGGGCTTATTTCTTACTTTTGTCGGACTTAATGGGACTATTATGAAGAAAGCATATGTTTTCCCCGGACAGGGGGCACAGTTCCCGGGCATGGCCAAGGGACTTTATGACAATGACGCCAGGGCAAGGGAGTTCTTCGAAAGGGCCGACGAGATACTCGGTTTCGAGATTACCCGCATCATGTTCGAGGGCACGGAAGAGGACCTGAAGGCCACCAGGGTGACCCAGCCGGCCATTTTCCTGCATTCGACCATA
>JAEEGI010027113.1_pt1 | contig 10984 bp, 1 predicted proteins | sample 8958751 | NCBI WGS metagenome assembly JAEEGI01 (sample SAMN16246545, study PRJNA631951) | gut metagenome | biome: gut microbiome; feature: rumen; material: KS-attached | host: Bos | place: Iran: Karaj | collected 2018-10 | reverse complement strand
TATTTTTTATATATTATATTTTAAATATTTTAAAATAAATTAATTTTTTAATTGGGGTTGGGGGTTGGGGGATTGGGATTTGGGGATTGGGGATTGGGCCCACTCCCCAATCCCCAATCCCCAATCCCCAATCCCCAATCCCCATTTCAAAATACAATAATTAAATTTAATAATCTTTTAAATCATAATAAAAAAATAAAAAATATTTTAATTAAATTTTATATAATATTACTATTATTTAAAATATTTTAAAAAGGAAATTAAATAAAATAAATGAATTATTCTAATTTGATAAATGAAATATTTACTGAGCCATTAAATTCTAAAAATTTTAGATTAATAAAAGATACAACTCAAATAAGTAAATTAATTGATTATTTTGAATTTGAAATGAATAAAGAAGAAAAAAATCTTCTATTACAATTTTTAATTGATAATTTCAATACAAATAATTCATTTTTGAATGCATGCATTTTTTCTAAATATAATAATAAAATACAATTAAATGGTAATTCTCTTAATGAAGAAATTGATTTGAATAAAAATATTACTTTAAATAATAATATCCAAAATTTTGAAGATTGGATAATTAAACAATATTTAATATATTTTGAAAATAATCATGAATTAAGTGAAAAATTATTAAATTTACTTAATGTTTTATTAATTGTTGTTGGAGTAGATAAAAAAAATTTAGAAAATGTTTGTCAATCACTTTCAAAAATTTATTTTTACAATGATAAAAAAGAAAAACAATTTGATAAAAAAATTTTAAATGGTTATTTAAAATTATTTGAAATATTATATTGTTCTAATAAACATATCAAACCATATAATTTTTTTTATTTTTCAAATAGTGGAAATATATTTATTGATAATTTATCAAAAGATAATTCAATGAAAATAAAAGAAGGATTTACAATATTTCAAAATTTTAATTTTTTATTAACAAATGAAAATTTACTTAAACTTTATCATAGACAATTTGAAGTAATAATATTATCAATTCAATTTAATGAAGAAAAAATAAATATAATAAGTGATATAAATTTAACATTATGGATTCAAACATCTGAACAAAAAAAAGAAATATGTAAAATAAAAGGAAATTCATGGGTAAATTTATGTATAATAGGAAATACCAAAAAATCAAAAAAAATTCATTTTATTGGTATAGTTAATAATGAACAATATGATATAGGTGAAATTTCTACTTTTTCTTCAATAAGTAATTTTTCTAATATTTTACTTTATAAAAATTTCACTGGATATAATACTTCTTTTATATTAATAAATAAACAAATGCCAATTGATTATATTTTAGATTTTCAAAATAAATATTTATTTGGTATTTATAAAAAAAAACATGTTAAAAATTATCTAAATGAAAATAAAAATATATTAAATAATATATTAGTTTTTTTCACTCCAGAACAATATTATAAAGATATTATTGATAATATAACAAATAATGATAATATTAAAATTAATTTTATAACATTAAATTCATCTCAAAATAAAACTTGTACTTCAGGAGTAAATATAAATAAATTAAATTATAAATCAATTTTCTTATTAGGAGGTTTTCAAAATTTATTACCAATATGTGAATGTTTAATTGAGAATAATTCAAAAGAAAATTTCATTATAATTAATAAAATTATAGTTAATTTACTTAATAATAAAAGATTATGTAATATGGAAAGTTGTTTAAATTCTAAATTTTTTGATATTTATAGATTATTTTTAGAAAAATATGATAATACTGTTTTTACAAATGAAATATATGAAAGTTTTAAATCATTAACAGTTTCATTTTTTAATCAAAGAGATAAAGTTTCTTTAATACAAAAGTTTTTTTATCAGATAATATTTAATTTAAAAATTCTATCAAAAATAGCAATAAATATTCAATTAAATATATGGGATTTTGTATTAAATTGTTTTTTATGTGAAGAAACTACAAAATATTTACCTTTATCAAAAGCTTTATTAATATTAAAAGAATATGATAAAAATCATTTAATTGAATATTGTTGTCAAGAACATTCAAATTTTTTTTTAGAAATTCAAGGAGATTATTTTAAAATATCTAATCCAGAAGTAAAAACAAAAATTCAAAAATTAATTAAAATTATTGAAATATATTTAATTAAAAATGAAAATGAAAAAGATTTTGTTCTTTTATTAAATTTTCTTTCAACAAGTATGTCACCTTGTTTATATAAATCATGTTTAGAAATATTTATAAATTTTTTAAAAGACAAAAAAATAAAAAATGAAATAAAAACAAAAATTTTAAATACCTTAATAAGAAATAAAATAATGACAATTTTATGTTATATTTTAAGTGTAATTCCATATCCGGATATAATAATAATGATATTAAAAATATTTTCTTTAATAAGTATTTACAGAGAAGAAAATAATGAAATTCAAAAATTTTTTGGTTCCAAAAATTCACATAAATCATTTATAAAATCAATAATTGATCCTCAATTTATAAGAGTAGATTTCAGTGATGATATTTTAGAAGAAGATATAATTGAAGAAGAATCAATTTCAAATATTAAAATGAATGAATCAGAATTTAGATTTCAAACTGAATATCCTCATTCAAAATTACTAGATACTAAAATTCAAAAAAATCAAAGTATAAATATGTTTTTCTTAGAAGATCAAAATAATATTGCAAATAGAAAAAATAATAGAAAATTAACATTAGAAAATTCAAAACTGAAAATAAATAATCCAAAAAATAAAAAAATAAATTTATTAACAACATCAATTAATAAAACAATACTTGATCCTTCTTATTCATTTCAAAAATTAAGACATTCATTATTAATAAGTAAACCTAATCTTTTAAGACATTCATCTTTTAAAGAATTTCAAAATCCAATTCAACCATCTCTTTCTCCTTTAGAAAAAGAATTTATGAAAGAAAAACTAAAATATGAAAAAATGATTCCTATATTAAATTTAATATCAAATTCAAATAAACTTTTATATAATGAATTAATTTTAACTGCTTTAATTGATTGGTTAATTTTACCAAAAGAAGAAAATCAAAATATTATTTATAATACTTTTGTAATAGAAATAATTGTTGATTTATTAACTTCAAAAAGTTGTGATATATTATTAATTGAAAAATTTATTAAAGCTATTCAAAATATTATTATTAAAGATAATATTCCTATTGAAGATAATTGTACTAAAATTACTAATCAAATTCCTTTTTATCAATGGTTTATTGAAACTTTATTTCAATGTTATTTAATTATTAATGAGCAAGATAATAATGAATTTATTATTTATTTACAATCCCAAAATAATGAAAAATTAAAAGAAATTAGTTATTCTATTTTTAATTTAGGAAGATTATTACATTCTATTATTATTTTTTATTCTAAATTTAATAGTAATTCTACTTTAGGAATTCTAGATGAATTATTTTTAATTTGTTCTTCTTTGAAAATAAGATATAATAATAATAAAAAGTTTTCTACTGTTATTAATAATTTTTTAAGAGAATTATTAAAAGATTTATTAATTTATTATTTTCAAAATTTTAGTTCTAAAGAAAAGAAATTTGATAATTTAATATTAAATGAAATAATATCATTTTGTTTTGAATTTATAATATATTTTAATTTAGAACACAAAGATAATTTAATAAATGAAATATTTACAAATGGAAAAGTATTTTCAGAAATATTAATTTCAGGAATGAATGTAAATATATCAAATTCAAATAAATTAAAAGATTTATGGTGTGATTATGAAATATTTAATGAAATAATTGAAATATATAATTCATTATGGGATTATAGTACATTTCAAAATATGAAAGAAGATAAAATTTTAAGTGATTATATTTTAAATAAAAAAAAAGTAAATATGTTTATTGATGAAATAACAATATTAAATAAAAAAAATGAGAAAAATAATATGTCACAGATGATTTTAATATCAATATTATTTGTTCTTTCAATTATTTTATCAAAAAATGAAAATGATTTAATAATACTTTTAAAACAATATGAAGATTTTATTGTTTTTTTAATCTTAGCTTCTTCTAATTTATCAAGTGGATTTGATTTATATAATGAAATTCAAGAAAATGTTTATTATGTTATTTTATATGCTTTATTATTTATCTTTGATGAAGGAAATGAAAAAGTCAATGAAAAATCAAAAAATTTATTTTTCACTACTTTAAGAAATTGGGTTATTTTAATGTTAAAAATAACTAATTTTACTTATATTCAAATTGATAAAAAGAAAAAAAAAGGAGTTTTTAATAAAATAATTTCAATCGGACAAAAACAGAAAAAAAAATTAAATTTATCTAAATGTGCTGTTTTTAAAGTATTTTTTAATGAATCTTTTATGAAAATATTTAGTCAAGATTATATAAATCAATTATCAAAAAAGAATTTTTCAACATTAAAAGATTCAGTGAAATTTGAGCAATTAATTTCAAGATCTTTATCAAATCAAAATTTAAGAGAAGAAGTAAAAGATATTTTTAAAATTAATTATTTTGATAAAATAGGAAAAATAAGATTGGAAAATGCAAATAAATTAACAAATTTATATGAACATAATGAAAATTCAAATGATATATTTTTTATTCATTATTTAAAAAATAAAAATGAAATAAATATGACAATTCAAAGTTCATTAATGTTAGTTGATGAAGAAATAAGAAGATTTTGGGAAAAAAATGAATTAGATTTAAATAAATCAAAAATAAGATATAAAAAAATAAAAAAAATATTATTTAGTTTTAATGGAATGTGGAGTAATAAAGAAATATTTAATAATAAAAATGAAGGATTATTATTATATAAAATTGCAAATCATTATGGAAATTCTCCTTTTAGACCTTGTTTATTACCTATTTATGATATTAATTTATATATTCCTTCTTTTACCTCTTTTAATAAAAATAATTTATTTTTATCTAAAAAATCATATCAAAGTATTATTAATTTAAATATTAATCAACTTTTTCCAAAAAATAAAAAAATCATTAAAGAAGAAGAACCAAAATTATTAACTGATGAAAAAATAGTTCTTGATTTATTATATCATTCAATTTATCCTGAATTATACAAACAATATTTAAATTTCAATACAATTTTTGGAGAAAATACTTTTAGAATGCCTCAATCATCATTAATAGTAAATGGATACAATTGTTGTTATGTTAAACAATCACATCATATAAAAGGCTATTTTAATTTGTATGAAAATTATTTTATATTTTATATGAATATTTATATTAATAATAATAAAGATTCTTCAATAATACAATTAAAAGAAAAAACAGAAAAAAATGATGATTTACAATTTGATAATGAAAGAAATACTTGTTATGGTTCTTTTTTACCTGATTCAATTTGTCATGAAAATATTCCAATATCAAAAAAAATAAATTATTCAAATATAAATTATATTTTTCTAAGAAGATATTATTATCTTAATTCAGCAATAGAAATTTTCACAAATAAAAACAAATCCTATTTATTTAATTTCCAAAATCAAACAATGAGAGATAATTTAGTAAAAGAAATATTATTACATTTTAATAATAAATATCAAGAAATAAAAATTCAGAATAAAATAACAGGATATGATTTTTCAAAGAGAATAAATATAAAAAATGAAGATTTCTTATTATCAAAAATAGAAAATTGGTGTAACTACAAAATATCAAATTTTGATTTATTATTATGGTTAAATACTTTATCAAACAGAACATTTAATGACATATCTCAATATCCAATATTTCCATGGATAATAACAGAATATACAAAGACTTTAGATATAAATAATAATTTTCTAGAACAAAATATTCAAACAACAAATAATTCAATGGTATCATATAATTTTTCTAAAATAAATATAAAAGATGTAAGAGATTTTTCAGTTCCAATGGGAATGATGACATTAAATGAACAAGGAGAAAAAAGGAAGAAATTTTATATTGAACATTATAATTCAATGAAAGAAGAAAATCCAAAATCAAAACCTTATTTTTATGGTTCTCTTTATTCAAATCCAACATATATTTCACATTATTTAACAAGATTATTCCCTTTTAGTTATATTGCTATTGAATTACAAGGAAATAATTTTGATGATCCAAATAGAATGTTTAGATCTATTCCAAAAACTTTTGAATGTTCTTCTACTCAAGAAACTGATATAAGAGAATTAATTCCTGAATTTTATTATTTACCTGAAATGTTTTTAAATGTTAATAATCTTAATTTAGGCTTTGATGATAAAATTAATGATGTTATTTTACCTCCTTGGTCTGATAATCCTTATGAATTTGTTTTTAAATTAAAACAATATTTAGAATTTGAAGAAGTTAGTACTAATATTAATAAATGGATTGATTTAATTTTTGGATTTAAACAAAAAGGAAAAGAAGCTGAAAATTCTAAGAATTTATTCATTCCTTCTTCTTATGATGATTTTAATATTGAAGATATTAATAATAATGATGATAAAACTTATTATTTAAGAATTGCTGAATTTGGTTTAATTCCACATCAATTATTTAAAAATAAAGAATTTCCACAAAGAAAAAATAGTGATAATCATAAACAAATAAAACAACTTTCTGAAAGTTGTTTAAATGAATTAAGAATTTCTTTATATAAAACAAAAAATAATTTTGAAAGAAATAATATGATAAAATTAAAAGTTTTAGATAATGAACATGTATTAGGAATATTTGATAATTTCCAATTTATAAAATATAAAATATTTCAAAGTGTAATTGGTTCAAAATCTCAAGTAGATTCTAATTCAAATTATTATATTCAAAAAGATGATATATTATATTATTCAAGTAATAAAATAAAAAATATAAAAATAATAAATAAAACATATCCAATAATAATTTACAATAAAGGTAAAAATATAGCTCAAGGTGGATTTTATGATGGAAAAATATTAGTTTGTCAAATTGGTTCTTTACAAAGTAAAAATACATCAAAAAAAAATAATGAATTAAATTCATTTGAAATATATAATAAATATGATAATAGTGCAATTATAAGTCTAATAATTGATAAAGAAGAAAAGTTTATTTTTTGTGGAACTTATAATGGAAGTGTTTTAGTATATAATACTAATTGGGAAAATTTATTTAATATAAATGAAAATATGAATTATCCTATAACTTCTATTCATTATAATTCAAATGTAAACATTTATGGAAGTGCTTGTATAGATGGAACAATTAATATTTATACTTTCCCAACAAATAAAAAATTAAATTCAATAAAAGTTGAAAGTGATGGTAAATATGCAGATTTCTTTTTTATTTCTTCTTCACCATTACCAAGTTTTATTTTTTATTGTAGTAAAAATTTAACTTTTTATTCTTATTCTTTAACAGGAAAATTAATAGCAAAAGAATCACATGATTATGGAGATATATTTTCTCCTATTTTATTTAATGATAAATATAATTGTGATTATATTATTTATGGTGATGAAGAAGGTTTAGTTAATATTAGAAAAATGCCAAAATTAGAAGTAATATTTATTGAAGTTTCTAATAATATAATTAAATGTTTAGATATTAGTGATGATAAAGGCTATTGTTATGTTTGGACTGAAGGACAAGAAATTATTTCTTTAAATGATAAAAGTGTTATTCCTGAAACTGATCAATTATTATTATGGCATATGGCAAATGATTTTTCTTAAATAAAAACAATTAATTATTTATAAAATATATTTATTAATTTTTGGATAAATATTATTTTTTTAATAATATTAATAAAGATAAACAATAATTATATAATAAATAAATCAATAAATTTCATAATATCTTATATTACTTGAAGTATTTGAAACAATCTTAAATCTCTGTTATTAATTATAAATTAGATAGAAAGAATTATTTATAAGAAACTTAAATTTAAAATGTTTATAAATTTGAAAAAAGTTTTAAATTTAATTAAAAAAAAATTAAATATATTTTATTTCACTTTATTATTTTTTCTCTTTTGAACTATTTTTTCTTTTATTTTGTAATTTTTCTTTTTCAAAAATATTCATTTCATTATTTTTTTTTGATATTCCAGATTCATCATTATGTGAAGAAACATTATCTTCATATTTTTTTAATTTTTCAATAGAATTTTGATATTTAATTTTTAATTTATTATATTTGATATCTAAATCATTAAAATTTTCAACTACTTGAGAATATTTTTCAAAAGGAACTTCATTATTAATATTTGATGATCTAATATTATCTGAAAAATATAGATTTCCACTTTCATTATCTTTTAAATCTGAAATTTTTTTTAAATTTAAACTTTTTGTTTTCCTTAATTTTTCATTTTCAAATTTTAATTTACTTATAATTTCTTCTTTTTCCTCTAAAAGTTTTAATTTTTTTATTAATATATTATTCATTTGTTCATCAGAATTATCTAAATAATTATAATCATTTAAATCTATTTTATCTTCAGAAATCCAAATGAAATTAGAGTAATTATTATTTTCTTTACATTTTAATTTTAATAAATACCAAATTAAGTTATTTAATTTTTTGCTAGATATAATTTCATAATTACTTGGATTAATATTACATTTATTTTCTAAATTGGAATTATTAATTTCATTTAAAGTATCTTTTGAATTATTTTCATTATTTTTATATTTTTCAATAAGATTTCCTAAATCATTATTTATATCTAATTGTTCTTCAAGTTTATCTTCTAATTCTTTTAAATCATCTTCTAATCTTTCTTTTTCTGTTAATAAATCATCAAATTTATGTAAATAATTATCTCTTTCTTTTGAAATATTTATCATCTTTTTCTCTAAAGTTTCAATTAATTGTTTTGTATTTCCATCAAAAGATTTTAATATATCATTTATATATTTTTTATCATTCATCTCTTTTTCAAATTCTTTAATTTTTTCTTTTAAGTTGGTTTCATTTTTTCTACTTTTTTCTAAATCTTTTTCAATATTAGTTTTTTCATTTATAATATTTGTAATATCATTATTAATTTCATTTATTTTGCTTTTTAATTGGAAATTTTCTTCTTTTAAATTTTCAATTTCTTTTTGACATTTTTTTTCAATAAAAATATTTAAATTATTTTCAATTTCTAATTTTTTAGAATTATTTAAACTTTTATTTTCTTCTTTTTGAAAAATAATATTATTTAATCTATCAATTTCATTTTTACTTTCTTCAAGAGCTTTAGATAAATCAGTTATTTCATTAATTAATTTTTCTTTTTCAATATAAGAATCATTATTTTTTTCTAATAAATTTAATTCATTTCTTAATTCATTAATATGATTAATTAATTCTTCATTATTTTGTTTTAAAGCAGTATTTTCTTCTATTAATTCTGAATTAAATTCTTTTTCATCTTGTAATTCTTTATCTAATTTTAAATTAATATCTTTTAATTTATTTAAAATATTTAAATCATTATTAATATCATTAGAATTATCAATATTTATTTCAGGATTTTCAAATATAATTTTTTCTTTTTTTTCTTCAAGAATATCTTCTTCTATAAAAGAACACATTTCCGAATTATCTTTTTTAGAAGATAGAGTATTTAATTCTTTTTTTAATTTCTCATTTTCTATTTTTAATTGATTTAATTCCTCTTCAACATTATTATTATTGCTTATATTAATTGATTCTTTTTCATCATCTTTTATTTTATTATTTAATATATTAATTAATTTTATATTTTTATTATTTTCTTCTTGTAATTTTTTATATTCTTCTTCTTTTTTTTCAATTATATTTTTTTGTTTTAAAATTTGATTATTTAATTCAGAAATAATATTAGATTTATATTCAATTTCATTTATTTTTTTATCCTGAGAAAAATTATTTAATTTTCTTAATTTTGACAATTCTTTTTCTTTTTGAGTTAAAATTTTCTCTTGTTCAATAATACAATTATTCATTTCTTTAATTTTACATTTTAACTCAATAATTTCATTTTTTTCATTATTATCAATATTATTAAAATTAATATCTAAAGGATAATTAACTTGCATTAAATCTTCAGTTTGTAATTTTTCTTCATTAATATTAATATATTTAAAATCATTTTTAAAATCATTAATTTCTTCAAAATTTTCAGATTCTCTTATAGGAGCAAAAGTTTCATATTTTTTTTTTGATTCTGTTTTAGGAGTTAATATTATAGGAGATTCCATTAACATTAAATTTTCTTTATCTTTTTTATTTTCACTTTTTGATTTTATATTATTCATTTTTATCTTTCTTGGAGTATTTAATATTTTTTCTTCAATTATTGGTTCTTCTATTATTATATTTTCTTCTATTATTTTATTATCTTCTTCTCTATTATTTAATTCTTCTTTACTTTCTATTAAATTTTCTAAATAATCTTCTTCTTTTATTGGAGTATGATATATATTATTGTTATATTTTTTATTTGTTTCTGGAGTTTTTATTATTATTTTTGGTGAAGAAAAAGTATTTTGTTTTTGAATAAAAAAAAAGAATTCTGAAGTAATTAAATTTTGTTCTTTCTTTTTATTTGAAAATATTGAAAAATCTATATTTAAAATAGGAATACATTCATTTTTTTTTTGTTTTAAAATATTATATTCATTTACATTAAATTTATTACTTGAAAAAATTGAAAAATAATTGTTTGATAAGAGTTTATTTACATATATTTTTTTATTAGATATTATTGAAAAAATATTTGAAGTAGTTTTCATTAATTTTTCGTTATTCATTGAAAGATTATTTTGTGAAATATTTACATTATCATATTTTTTATTCATTGAAATAATTGTAAAATTATTATAAGAAATATTATTAAAATCATTTAATTTTTTATTTGAAATAATAGAAAAATTATTATTTAAACTATATTTTATATCAACTATTTTTTTATTAGCAAATATTTCATAATTATGATTTAAA
>JAEEGI010027108.1_pt1 | contig 10986 bp, 9 predicted proteins | sample 8958751 | NCBI WGS metagenome assembly JAEEGI01 (sample SAMN16246545, study PRJNA631951) | gut metagenome | biome: gut microbiome; feature: rumen; material: KS-attached | host: Bos | place: Iran: Karaj | collected 2018-10 | reverse complement strand
CGATACCGCTATGGCGCTGGCCAGCGAAATGTTTGTGATACCGCTATCGGCACCGGCAAAGACCACGCCCACAGCCATGCCTTCGGGCAGGTTGTGGATGGTCACCGCCAAGGCCAACATCGCCGTGCGGGACAGGTGGGAACGGAGGCCCTCGGGCTTGCTGCTCCCGATGTGCAGGTGCGGGGTCAACTCATCAATCAGCAACAGGAACCCGATGCCCAAGAGGAAACCTACGGCAGCGGGCAATACCGCCCATGCGCTCCCTGATGTTTCCATCTCCATTGCAGGAATCAGCAATGACCAGACCGAAGCAGCCACCATTACACCCGAAGCAAAGCCCAGCAGAGCCTTCTGCAGCCTTGCGGACATCTCGCCCCTCATCATAAAGACGAAGGCCGACCCGAGCATGGTGCCCAGCAAGGGTATGAGTAACCCGATAACCAGAATGGTCATGACTATTCCTTCGATGCCTGTTTTAGACCGGTGATGGCGGCATACGAGGGTTTCTTGCGGTGGATGGCAGTATCAATGAAGCCTGCCTTGTCGAGCAAGTTCTTCAGTTGCTCTGGCGAGTAGGCGGTCATGCCCTCAACCACGTCAGTCCACATCGAATCACCTTCAATGACCTCCACCATGATGGCGAAACGGCCACCTGGCTTCAGCACACGTAGCACCTCCTGTAGGCAACCGGGCAGATTGGGCCAGAAATACACCGTCTCGACGGCTGTCACGAGGTCGAACTTCCCATCCTCGTAGGGCAGTTTCTCGGCAGACCCTTGGCAGACGAACACCTGCTTGTCGAGCACTGCTGCATTCACTTTGCGAGCCTTTGCCACGCTTTCCTCCGAGATGTCTATGCCATAGACCTGTGCTCCATCGCTGCGCTTGAGCAGTCTCTTCAATGTCGCACCGCCACCGCAGCCGATGTCAAGCATTGACCACCCTGCCTGGAACTCCACAAGGTCAAGGCCCCAGTTTGTCAGCGGAGCATGGCCGAAGTTCATGAACCGCAGCATCATTCTCCCCATCATCCCTCTAGGATGTGCACAATTAGTAAAGAACGTTTTTAATATTCCCATATCATTTTGCTTTTTAGTTGGCTGCAAATGTACAATGGGAATGACATTCATGGCAATACCAAATAATTGGTATTTTATTCGCTATTATTGCCCTAAAAATAGGAGAAAACGCAACTAGGAGTCCCATAATCCAGCTTCCAATTACTTCATCATTTCCACCCTGTGGGCGCATATCGACCAGGACAACGCCTTCGTCACCGAGCGAGGCGTGGCCGACTTTTACCGCATCGTCTATGGTGAGAACCTGCTGAGGTATTCCGATTTCAACAGCGAACATCAACGCTGTCTCGACTTCATCAAGAAGTCCGTCAGCGCCAGCCAAGCCAAGCACAAGATCGTCGTCACTCACCATGTCCCGTCCTATCAACTGGTTGCCCCTGAGTTCCAGGGCAGCCGCATCAACGGCGCATTCACCGTCGAGCTGGCCGACTACATCGCCGACAGCGGTATCGACTACTGGATCTACGGCCACTCCCACCGCAACATCGACAAAACCATAGGCATCACCCGCTGCCTCTGCAACCAATTCGGCTACGTCTCCCACAACGAACACCTCACCTTCGATAGAGGGAAAGTGATTGAGATGTGATCGATGGGGCTCGATGCTTTTGAGGTCAATGGCTGTGGCTATCTTGATGCCCCATAAGGGCGACAACAATATCTGGTACTTTGACACCGAGGTCTATCAGATGGAAGGCATCGGCAGATTCTACCTGGGTCTTGCCAACCACATCAAGATCCTGCAAGCCCCCGAACTGGAACAGTACGTGGCCACCTTCGTCAATGAATTCTTCTCGCGAGCAAATTAATCAACTACAATGGATGCACCCAGCCGAGAACAGCTCAAGGATCTTGTAAACTCACTCCGTGAGTTACAAGGCCGTATTCTGGCGCAGATAGGGCCACCGAAGCACTTTCTGCAGTCGCTTGCGGCCAATGTCGAGCCGCTGAAAACGCCCATCTATGTCATGTGGCAATACCTGGGCTACGGCGACTTTCCGCAAAGCAAGGTGCAGCGTCAATGGCTTGCGTCGTTCAAGACCACACCGCCCGATTATCTCTCGGAGTGCATCACCCAAATCAAGAACGGTGACATCCTTATCGATGACCTCATGCTGCGCCACCAACTCATCGACTTCTATTCAGAACTTATAGAAATGAACGAACTTCAATGAGCAATCTTGCTATATATGGTCTTGTGAAATACTAACTGATACTTCTGAACTTTTTATTTTGAAAGCGACTTTTTGTTTTATTGTTTCTATATTACCATCAATTTCCTTTTCAAAAGTTGTTTCTTTTACACAATCATAAACAGGATTGTTGCCGATTTTGCTAAGAGCCTCGTCCTTGGTAACGTCAAATCCATCTTGTTTTAATTGTTGAACCAAACGATCTATAATGCCTTGAAATGCATTTTCTCCCGTTTTATTATCATGGAATGAAATTCTTTCACTCTTACGGTATTCATACGATGATGACTGTCGTTCTTGTATGTAGGCTGTCATATAATTAGTATTATATGTGCTTCCATCGTCATTAACATGATCAACTCTTAAATGATATTTAACCATATCTCCTCCATAAGAATAAGCATTGGCGTCTTCAGAGTCGTCTTTTTCAAATCCTAGGTTTAGCAATACCTGGCCGATGTCTTTACGTATCTGATAACAACCATTTTTATCGGTTGTGAGAAGCTTTTGTGGTGAAATCAAATCAAGCACTGCATTGATTTGATTATTTAGCTGGTTTCTTTTTTCAGCAACTTCGTTCTGCAATTGTTCTTCCTCTTGTTGTTTTTGGAATGCTTCTTGCGCTACTCGTTCAGTTTCAATTCTCTCAGCATGTTCTTCCGAGGCTTTACTTGAAAATGCAGATAATACCGCGAGAATAGTTCCTATAACAAGAATTAATGCAAAAATAGATTTTGAACGCACATCAGAACGAAGTCTCTTATGGTACGTTTCAAGTAATTCGTTTAATTGTTTCTTTAAAGTACTTATTGTCTTGTTAGATTTCTTTTTCTTACTTTGTTGATACTCATCGTCACAAAAGGAACTTTGAACTTCTTTTTTTATATTTTGATGATTGCTAAAATAATCTGTCGATAGAATATAATCAAGTATGGTATTACGACCACGTTGCTCTGATGAGTTGAATGAACTTAGACTAAGTTCGTCTGATAATCTTCTTTTTTTATCATCAATTTTTTCAATTAACTCTCCTTCTTCTCGTTGTTTTAATTCCATTATTGCACCAAACACAATAGATAGGAAACCAAATAAAGCACTTAGTAAGCAAGTGATCATTCCATTATCGAGGGAATTAGTTGCCCAGAAAAACACACCTGCACAAGCGCAGAATATAATGAAACATAACCATCCAAAAGATGCTAATTTGATGCGAGGTTTCAAATCGACTTTAACCTCAACATCGTTCTCACTGGACATGATTCTGTTAATCACTTCATCAATAGAATTAACTTCTTTCCCGCCTTTTTTCAATTTGGGAAAACGAGTATCAAAACAGATGCTAGAGACTAGAGATGTATAATCGACCCCTTCATACTCAAAATAAAGAAGCCAGCAGGCACATAATAGGCTCACACATTTATTCTGTCGGTATGTAGTTGAATATGTCAACTCTTTTTGATTTGTTGGCATATGATCATTTACGGCTTTTTCCACTTCGTTTTTCATCTCCGGACTCTCGCATAACCTCTTCCACGCATCAAGCCTCTCAATGTCAATCCCAAGTATTTTAGCATCTTTATCAATCAAAGATGGATCATAGTTTATAAAACTATCACTTCCAACATTCTCCATGCATCTAGATCGGTTTGATGCAGATACTGCTTTCTTAAAAGAGTCGCCCGTTACTCCTTGTCTAGGTATTATTTGTGGCGGATTATCCGCTTTCCATCTATCGATACGGCGTACATCTATTGCTAATGAACCGCTTTGAGTCCAGTCTCCTGTTTCCCAGGGTTTTGTAGGCTCAATCACCTGAACGCATTGCCAATTAGATTCAAATGTGCCATCAAAAATCCAAACAGGGACATATACTTTTCGTCCTCTGATTTTTAGATTGTTGAATACTTCTTTTGGCACGTCTCGATATTCGAGACAATGATATGCCAAATCAAGTACCAACATTTCTTCGGCCTCTTCAAATGCGTCAAACGTTGTGATTTTATCCCATTTCTGTTTTTGAGAGGTACCCTCCTTGGCGGCATTCTTTTTAATCAAAGACTCTAAACTGCCACTACAGTAGGGGCATTGTAATTTCTTTAAGGCGTCTTGATCTATTGGTGCGCCACAATTCGGGCAAGTTAAATTATTGCTTTCCATACTAAATAGTTTTGATATTGATTATCTTATAGTATCTAATCTACTTGACTTTATTTGAAATAAAGTTAGTTGAAATCAAAAGAATAGCCTCTATTGCAATCAAAAAGATTACAAGTATCAACCACCAATTATCGGTAAATCGGTTTGGAGCGATTAAAGAGAATAAGAATTCAAGCGCCCCAGCAAGGACAAATAGCGTCATCAATGAAATCTTGAAGCCATCTTTCAAATGGATGGTATCTGTCAGATAGAGCAGTATACCAGTTACCACTATGACCGCACTGCTCATTGCCACATTGCACCAACCGTAAAATGAAAGTATTGCCCCAAACAATAAGTTTGCCGTGAGCAAAATCACACATGATAGCAATATTATCTTCTTCATCTTCTTTCAGGTTTTATTCTGTGGGAATGGGTGGCGGGCAATCACCTTCGTCTTCAAACATGTGCTTGAAATCATCCATTTCACCGATTTGAGTCCATTGTTTTAGCCCTTTCTTCCAGATGAGTGTTTTAACGTTGATCTCACCATTGACTATTTTTTGTTCAATTTGATTGGTGGTAAAAGGACCGTGTCGTTCTCCGTTGATTGCTAAATAATAGTCAACAGTAGGAATTGGTGGTATTTCATTCACATCTTGAGTATTGGTGTTGATTGTTTTAGCGCCAATAGCTCCGACAACACTTCCAATCCCGACTCCAGCACCCAAACCGACCGCTGCTCCAGCAATACCACTGTCGTTCTCAGCGGCTTTTTCGAGTACGTCAAATGAACGAGACATCTGGTAGTTCTCTCTACCAATGATCTTGATTTCGGCAGCGGCATCCTTTGATTCCTTCAACCGGACAAAGCTAGGATCGTTCTCGTTAACTGAAATTGAAATGATGTTGAACAATGAAAGCTCTAACCCATAACGCCTGAACACCTCAGTAATAGCTATCTTGGCATATTCTGCCAGTTCCTCAACATTAGTATTGATGTTGAGGACAGACAGATTATCCAGTTTCATTTTGTTGTAGATAATAGACGTGAGCTTAGACAAAATCACTCCACGAAAATATTCTGCCACTTTACTGGTCGCAAAAGATGGCATATTTCCTACTAGCCTTTCCAGGAAAATGCGAGGTTTGGCTATTTTGAAACCATACTGGCCAAAAGCGCGAATCGGGACGATGACCTCATACTTTGGATCTTCGACCTGTAACGGGGATTGGGTACCCCACTTGCAATCGAGAAACTCTATTTGATTGACGAACCATACGTCAGCCTTGAAGGGCGTTTCGTTCTTGAACGGAATGTTAATGAGTTTTTCTAGCAGAGGGATATTCTCCGACTTGATAGTGTAAGTGCCACTGATAAACTCATCACAAATCTTTCCGCCTTTAACAAAGAAAGCCGTCTGGCTCGGGTACACAACCAGCTGTGAACCCAACCGTAGGTTGTCAGATTTGAATTTATGCACAACTTCCTGTGCATTAGATTCCCATTTGATTATATCTACGATATTCATAGTTGAATTATTGTTTTTTTATCACCCCAAAATCCTTTCTTGGTTGCTTCACAACGATGGTTGTCCAGTAAAACAATACTTCTATACTGGGCAGGAACTACAAATTCTTGTTTGACCACATTAAATACACCCATTTGGTGTGTAGTCCCGTGCGTAATGACAATACATTCGTCCGTACTATTTATTTTATTCGTATGATGCCAAACATACTGACAAGGTAATACCATTTTTCTCGTTTCTAAATTGAATATGCCTTGACGATTCATCGAGGTTTGTTCTATTATTGTGACTAATTTTTTTATAGTAGAAATATTTTTGTTATTAGTCATTTTGGGCAAATAATGATAATTGTCAATCTTCTCAAAGTTGCAGTCAAGTACGATAGTATCAGCTGTTGCTATTCCCTTATTTTTTCTGTCATCTCTCCTCTTATTATTATCCTGTACCACAAAATATCCATTACCAAGTGAACTGGGTTCGCCAATCCATGTGTATCGAAAAGTTTTACAATAACATATTTGGATCCCGTCAGGTAGATTTACATCAGTTTTTGTTATTTCAAAAAAACTCTTTTTACCGTCTGCAAAGTGATTAATTTGTGCGATTTGTTGATTGCCTTCTGAATCTTCCATTAAAAAATAAACAATCCTTGGTAGACGCTCAAGACCGAGATAATATAAGTGTTCACTTTGAAGCATAACACAACCAGTTGGATCATATAAGACTTGGTCACCTGCAAGAACTAATCCGTCGAAATTGTAAACATATTTCGAAGTCATTGGCACTATCAAATCTCCATTTTCATTTATAGCTCCATATTGATTGCCTATTGAAACAATAGCAACACCTCCTATGAAATCTTTTACCTCTTGGTACTTGGAAATCTTAGAGGCGAACTCTTCTGCAGATATTTTAGCGGTTTGCTTAGTGGAATCAGTTTGTGAAGGCTCAATGAGTTTTGTGCCACAATAGTCACATACTCCATATTGTGAGTTCTCTGCTCCACAGCCAGGACAGATAATTGTACTCATGTCTCAAAAGTTTACAAATTCAAAGTTTTTTGTTGCAATTTTAGTTCGCACAATATTACTTTTTTTACGTGAAAAATCTTCGCAATTATGATAATCAATTATCCAACTGGCATCAGGAATTAGTTGAAGTATTTTTTGAAAATACAAGTCATCAACTTCATTTAGTGAGTGCCCGATTACGACAATTTCGGAAAAATTAAGACCTTCATTTCTCCAAGACGATATCGTTTCTACTAGATCAGCTATTTTGTACTCCTTTTTTAGTCCATTGAGCAAATCAGCCCTTAGGTACTCAAAACTATCAATACTCTCCGTAGTTGATATTTCACCCTTAGAATGTCCAAAAATATACCCTGACCAGAGTTCTTCAACCTCTTTTGTTTTTGCATATCCATGAATGTGTAAGATATGATGGTCGTTAACTCTATAAAGATTTTCTAAAACATCAGTATAATTAAATGATATGAAGCAGTCATCTTGGTCAAAAATATAATGAGGAGTTAATACATTCGTGAGTTTTTTTAGGCAAATTATCCAATCTCGAAAAGCCTCATTAAGACAAACATGCAATTTTAGAAATTTGTCATCCCGAATATCATCCTTAAAGCATTCATAAAAGTCCTTGTATAGTTTTTCAGAATCAACTTCGGCTAATCCTTCTTCAAAGTTTGACCATAAACTATCCTTAGTTATTGTGGGAAACAAATTATTTATTTGGTCATATAATTTGGGATAATTTAAATGGCAAAAATCAGCAAAATCACTGTAATGTGATGGTAAATTGTGCTTGAGGTCAAAACCATTACCAATGATGTATAATCGGCCCATATCAATATTTTTTGCACCTTCGGCTCAAACAGTGTGGTTAACGTTATGTTCATTTGGGCATAAAAGGAAGAGTGAGCCTCATGGCCTGATTCCTCGTTCTACCATTGGTGGGCTAGCTACAGCCTCTTGCATATAGATAGAGATAGACCATCAAACAACTCAATCTCTTGGCTCATATACAAAGGCGTATAATTCAACCAAGAGGAGAGCGTTCTTGTCTATTCCATTCATGCAAGTTTTTTGATGATTATAGCGATTTCACCAATGCATGGAATAAAGCCAAACGCTTTCCAATATGTCGTATCAATTCCTATGTGGAAATGATGGTGCAAATATACCGTTTTTGTGTTAGAATTGCAACAATTCAATCGTTTTTTTTGATAACGTATCAATATTATAATAGAGCTTAAGATGTAAAGGAGGGCAACGCCCCGTTGTGGCGATCCCTCCTTTGCTGTGTTTACGCACGGCGCTCTGCTTGACGGGAGGGGAATGATACCGTGAAGCCGCATTGATGAAACAAAGTTTGTGCAAGCCGAACGCCATAGAGCTGGCTCTAATGGCTGAGGCGCAGCCAGAGTTATTCAAAATGTCATCATTGCCTTCGGCGAATTTGCTCCCGCTCGGCAATGGGAAACGAGTTCCCCGTTACGCTCGCTTACTCGCAAAGTTGCCCTTGCCGCCGTCGCTCTTGTATAACATTTTTCCGATGCAAAGTTAGCGGACATACGCGCTGTGAGGGGGTGAGGTTGTCGCGATGCCAACGATCGATGAGATGAGGGTTACAAATTGTTTGATAGCGACAGGCCTATGCTGAAGATCAGGTTCACGTTGGACAATGTGCCACTAACATCCCAATCCTCACGATACTCGTCACATGGTTTGTGATACCACACCGGCATAGGATATTTATTGGGCTTGCTCACATCAACAGGATGCTGGCCGTTCTCCAATACCACGGCACGGACTCCCTTTTTCACGAAATTGTAATGGTCGGAACGGTAAAACCAGCCGTCGGAGTTATCATCGTCAAAATAGATATACCTGCCCTGAGCAGCAGCGGCAGCCACAAAATAATGATCTAAGTCGCTTTCCCCGCCACCCAAAATCACGACATCGCGCGTCAGCTCGGCAGGACCGATGCTCTCAAAGTTAAGGCAGGCGACAGTCTTCGCCATCGGTATGGCAGGGTGGTCACAGTAATAAGCCGAGCCGAAAAGTCCGCTCTCCTCAGACGAGGGGAAGATGAACAGCAGGTCTTGATGCGGCTGGGGCATCTCCTTGAACTTCTTGGCGACGAGCAAAGCGCCAGCCATGCCGGAAGCATTGTCGGCAGCGCCGTTGTAAATCGTGTCGCCGCGCTCATCGGCTTTCCCGATGCCCAGGTGATCCCAGTGGGCACAGAACACAACGGCCTCACCATTTTGATCGCTTCCTCGAAGGATGCCGCCCACATTGCGCGTCTGTTGAATGTCGTAGGTCACATTCATCTTCACATCACCTCTCACGTTCAGAGCAAAGCTCTTGAAGCCCGGCTTTTTCGCATCAGCCAGTGCCTTGTCCATATCCATGCCAGCTGCAAGAAACAGTTTCTTGCAACCGTCCTCGTGCAGCCATCCCCTGACAGCCAATTCGCCAGCATTGCGGGTATCCGGATCATAGATGGCGAGATTGTCACTCAGGTGGCCATTCACACAGACATGCCACCCGTAACTGGCGGCTTCGGTATGGTGGAGCACCAGACAACCGGCAGCGCCCTGACGCTGTGCCTCTTCAAACTTATATAACCAACGACCATAGTAGGTCATATTGCGTCCTCGGAATAGCTGACTGTCATAAAAGCCGGGGTCGTTGACCATCACGACCACAATCTTGCCTTTCACATCGATACCCTCGTAGTCATTCCAGCCGTATTCAGGCGCGTTAATGCCAAAACCGCAGAACACATACTCCGCCTTCTTCAGGTCAATTTTCTTGGTGGCGCGAGTCGTCCAGATGATCAAATCGTCGGGATAGCGGAGCATCGATTTCTTCTTACCGCTCACAGTGAGCCTGCCACCCACGGGCTTGGCCGTGACTGCAATCATCTCAAAGGGCTGGAACCAACTGCCGTTGAAGGCTGGCTCCAAACCCATGACCTCCAACTGTTTGGCAAGATATTCCACCGTCTTGTCCTCATAGGGTGTCATGGGCTTTCTTCCGCCAAAATCATCACTGGCAAGCACCTTTGTCCATTCCCTCAGCAGTTGTTCGTCACTTCCGGTTCGCAACTGCTCCTGTGTAATCTGTGCAAAGGCACTTGTTAACCCCATGGCGACAAAAGCGATTACCGTCACCAACACTTTAACATTCATTCTCATCGGCATAATCATAGATATAGGTTGTTGGATAAGGACTTTTCCCTGACGTGGGCGTATCATAATTCCGCATCGTGTTTTTAATCGGCCTAGCGGCCGAGAAATTAAACAAAATCCTGTATCTAAATTATTATTTATGATTTTCATTTAATTTCTCGCGCAACGCGATCAATAGCTACAACTGCTAATGATGACACAGGTGCCCAATCAACTGATGGAAAAATCCCATGATAATAAGTCTTTAAATTTCCGCAAAGATACAAAACCTTTTTCTTTTGCCGAAGATAAACTGCGTCGAATGTGGCTCTGCCTTAGTATGCTCAAGGAATTGAGCGAGTACATCGTGCACGAGGTTTAAGGTCTCCCGTTCCGCAGGTGGGCGAGAAGATTGCCCCACCGATCGAAGTCTTTGACAAGATCTACTACAGGTACGCTAACCCCAACTACTCGATCAACGAGATGCCGTTGACCGAGGACGACTGCCGTCTGCTCAAGCAGGCCGTTGAGATGCTTGACAACGACGGCAAGGCAACACTGGGCGAGATGCGGGACGTGATCACGCTTGTGCGCGAGTGGCTCACCGCCCTCTTGAACTACGGATAGAACGATGCCCCGACTTCATTGATGAGTTGAAGCCGGGGCATTTTTAGTATGATGCATTTAAGAGTCCGAAAAACATGCGATAGTAGAGAAAAAACACTACCTTTGCATTCAGCTGTAATGGTAAAACGGCATTTATGGATTATAGGCCCACCACAAATGAGATTTTCTCGAACCCAGTATTCCAAACCTGTGCTTAATAAAGAATGTGGTGGAGAATCCTGACATCG
>JAEEGI010027101.1_pt1 | contig 10988 bp, 16 predicted proteins | sample 8958751 | NCBI WGS metagenome assembly JAEEGI01 (sample SAMN16246545, study PRJNA631951) | gut metagenome | biome: gut microbiome; feature: rumen; material: KS-attached | host: Bos | place: Iran: Karaj | collected 2018-10 | reverse complement strand
GCACCTTCTCCTTGTGGTCACCACGGCTGTCCACCTCATATATTTGTTCGTGAGGAAGAGTGACGGCAATGGTGCTGCTGCTGGAGATATCCACATCGCCCACTATGTCGGCGGGGTAGATGGCGCGGTAGTGGTTGCTCTCCACCACATCGGTTATCTGTGCCGACGAGCCCAGTGCCGCACTGGTGGTACAGGTCTGGTTGTTGACCCGTATCAGGTCATTGTTATGCCAGCAGGGGGTCAGGTTGTCGATATACACCTTGGCATCCCTGCCGTTGTCGATATTGGCACCCAAAGTCACAGTGCCGTATTCTCTTTTGCAGCCTGCCAGCATCACCAGACTGGCCATCAGGCCAACTATCATTGTTGTATGTATTCTCTTAGTCATGTCTAATACTTTTTAGTTTTTACCTTTTAGTTTAACATCTTTACCATCTTTCTAATTCAAACGAGGTGGTGTTGTTTCCATCTCCTGCCCAGTTGTCGCGCTCGAATAGGGTAGAGTGGCTGCCTGGTGTGTCGTCATCCCACAGCTCCAATTGGAACTGTGTGGTGGACACTCCAAGTCCCATCTCCACCGCAAACTCGACTACCTTGACGAGGGGAGGGCTGTAAATTTCTTTGATTCGTTTTTTCATTGCCAATGTTGTTTAGATTAGGACATAAAAAAAGCGTGGAACGTTTTCCTTGCCTGAACGTCAGGGTTTCCACGCCCTCCAAAATCCAACAAGTCATTCCACGCCGAAACAATCGGCGTTTCGTAACCTATTCTTGATTTTGGAGCCTTTAAATGGCAATGTGGAAATTTGACGTTCAAGAATAGCACGAATCGCTATTATGTTATGTCTTTAGTTTCTTTTGTATGCTACATAATTGTACGTATTGATTATACAGATATATTTTGTCCTTTTGACGCTGCAAATATACAACTTTTTTCGCAAACAATGAATCTTTAACTATTCTTCCCTGCCTCAACGGTCCCGTTCCAGTCATTTTGTACCTAAAAAAGAACTTTTTTTGTCGTTTTTTTGTACTTCTTTCGTTACAATTTCGTATCTTTGCAAAACGAAACGTTTCTCAACCGTTTATCTTATCAAGCAATGGATATGTTAGAAAGACTATATCAAACCTACCTGCAGTCCCGCACGGTCACTACCGACTCACGGCAGATTACCCCCGGCTGCCTCTTCTTCGCTTTCCGTGGGGAGACCTTCGACGGCAACGCCTTCGCGCCCCAGGCATTGGAACAGGGCGCCGCCCTTTGCGTCATCAGCGACCCGCAATACAAAGTCGATGACCGATGCATCGTGGTGCCAGACGTTCTCGCCACCCTGCAGCAGCTTGCCGCTCACCACCGCCGCCAACTCTCAATTCCTTTCATAGGCATCACCGGCACCAACGGCAAGACCACCACCAAGGAGCTTGTCCACGCCGTACTGGCCAAACGCTACCGCACCCATGCCACCGCCGGCAACTTTAACAACCACCTCGGCGTGCCGCTCACGCTCCTCGCCATCCCCGCCGACACCCAGATTGCCATCATCGAGATGGGGGCAAGCCATCCGGGCGAGATTGCCGACCTCTGCCGCATCGCCGACCCCGACTTCGGCCTTATCACCAACGTGGGCCGCGCACACCTCGAAGGCTTTGGCAGCTTCGAGGGTGTTATCCAGACCAAGACAGAGCTATACCGCCATCTTTCCGCCAAAGGGGGCACCGCCTTCGTCAATGCCGACAACGAGATTCTCACCGCTCAGGCTGCACAATGCGGCCTGAAAACCGTCACCTACGGCAGCGGCAACGCCGACACGCGCGGCACCCTCGTGGGCAGCGACCCTTATATGCACTTCTACTTCGAGGTGGCCGACAATGTCTATAATGTCCGCACCCACCTGCTGGGCAACTATAACTTTGACAACTGCATGGCCGCCGTGACCGCAGGGCTCTTCTTCCGCGTGGAGCCGTGGGACATCAAAGAGGCCATCGAGCAATACGAGCCTTCCAACAAACGCTCGCAATACAAGCAGACCGCCCGCAACACCCTCTTCCTCGACTGCTACAACGCCAACCCCTCGAGCATGAAGGTGGCGCTCGACAACCTCGAAGCCCTGCCCATGCCCAACAAGATGGCCATCCTCGGCAGCATGCGCGAACTGGGAGCCGAAAGCGCCAACGAACATAAGGCCATCGCCGACCGCCTTGCCGACTCCCCCATCCAAGCCATCCTCGTAGGCGAAGAATTCGGCTTTGTGGCCGACAACCCCGCATACAGCCGCCTCCAGTGGTTCCCCGATGTCGAAGCCGCCAAAGCAAGCCTGCGGCAAACGCCGCCCACCGGATGCACCATCCTCCTCAAAGGCTCCAACAGCACCCGCATGTGGCTCCTCGAAGAGGTGTTGTAACACTATTCTTCGTACAGCACCTGCACCTTCACTCTATCCTCCACCGAGGCACTCACCCTGTCCAACTGGTCGGAGGTGACGATAATTGTCTCCAATGGAGTGTCGAGGGCATGCAGCTCGCGGAACGCGGGGTTGGCGGTAATATCCACCTCGCGGATGCGCGTCTCACGAATGTAAAGTATTTGTAGATGGGGATTATGGCTGATGTCGATAGCCGTGATACCCGGCGAGAAGATGCAGTAAATCTCCTCCAGTAAGGGGTTGTGGCTCACATCCAGCTGCTGTAACTGCGTATAGCTCACCTCCACCAGCTTCAACTGCGGGCAATGGCTCAGGTCTATGTGTTTCAGTGGAGTCTCTATGGCGCTGAACTGCTTCAGCCTCGGGCAGTGGCTCAAGTCCACGCTGTCCAACGGGTTCTCACTACATATCAGCACCACCAGGCTGTCGAACATCTCCACCCCTTGCAACGACTGTATGCCCATGTCATGCACATTCAGCAACTGCAATGCCCTCCCCATCGCCGTACGCTTCAGCACCTCGCGTCGAGGCACCCAGAAGCCGAAGTGGCGCTTCAACCCTTTATACGTCTCCGCATAGCCTTGTTCCAGCAGATAGTTGCGGAACACCTCGTCCGGCACCCGCGCCACCTCCACGGCACTGCCGCCCTCCAACTGCGGCTGCACCGAGGCGCAGCCGCAGCAGAGCAGCATCAAAGAGATGAAAACGGCAAACCACCGCATAGGTTACTGTAGCTTGAAATTGATGGGCAACACATACTTCGACCGCACAGGCTTGCCCTTGAATGTGGCAGGCTTCCACTTCGGCATGGCTTTCACCACACGCAATGCCTCCTCGTCGCACTCGCCGCCAATGCCTCGCATCAGCGTGGCATCCGCTATACTGCCGTCTGTCTCCACCACAAACTGCACATACACCTTGCCCTGCACCCCGTCAGCCTTGGCCTTCTCGGGATAAACGATAGACTTGGCAACGTAGTCGACCATAGCATCCTGACCTCCCGGATACTCGGCAAGGGCAAATCCATCCGCTGCATCCTCCTCGTTCCACCAACACAATGCGGCTGGATCCTTGCTCCACGCCACATCATACCACCGTGCAGCCGTGTCACCGTCGCGGTCCACCATGGGATTGAGTACCGCTTTTACCGACGACCCAAGCATCTCAGCAGTTTTTCCCGACAGTGGTTTCATGGGAACGATTATCGCTTTTACAGACTTCCCAAGTCCTTCCTTAAAGCGCACAGCTTCAGCCGAATCGGCAAACACCTTGTGTTTTTCCACCTCTTCGAGCGGCAACAGCACACCCATAAACTCGCGTTCCACCAGCTGTCCGTCACGGTACGTGTCGATGAACGGATCCACCAAATAGGTACCGTCGGGGATAACGGCCTGCTCCTGTGCAGGCTCTTGGTTCTTGCAATTGGCAAACAGCAGCAGAGCTGCCACGGGCAAGGCTGCCAACGCCTTGACCCACCCTTTGTGGGATTTCGGTTGTTTCATCATGGTAATACGTTTTTTGATTGTTGAAAAATGAAAACTATTGACTATCGGGACATACTTCATCCCAGAGATTTGACAATACAGCAGCGCGAGATAACGCTTGTACGACCCCTCATCACCTTGCCGCAGCACTGCCTCGTCGGCCAGATACTCATGCACCTCGCACAAATCGCGCTCATACAGCCACACAAACGGGTCGAACCACAACAGGCAGCGCACCATCTGCACCGCCAGCCTGTCCCAACTGTGACCCTGAGCGGCGTGCAACCGTTCGTGGCACAGCACCTGCTGCAACTCGGCATCGCTCATGCCACCGCGACCCACAACAATATAGCGGAAGAAAGAGAACGAGGGTTCCTCGTCGTCGGTCACCGCCACATGAAAACGCCCCTGACGGACATACGTGTACCTGCGCAACTTGTGCCACAACACACCATAACGCACTGCCAGCAAAAGCACACTCACCGCTACCCCAGCCCAATAAATCACGCCCAACACCGTCCACACATCCAAACTACGGGCCACCGCCACATTTTCTCCAACCACTGGCTGCTGCACAACGTCCACCGGAACATACTGTCCAGGAGCAGGCAACTCCAGCAGATAGCCGCCACCCCCCACAGCCGAAGGCGCAACAACGGCAACCTGCGGATGCACCAACGGCAACAACAAACTCAACCCCAGCGTTGCCAACAGAAAGAAACGGTTCACACTCAGGCAATGCTCCCGCCGCAACAGCAAGCGGTACAGCCCCCAGAACAAAGCAGTGCCTACAACGGCAAAAAACAGATAGCGTATCATTTCTCCAACTCTTTGGTTAATGATTCAAGATCCTCGAGTGTCACCGCCTTCTTGTCGACCAGAAACGACACCATGCTGCGGAACGACGACCCGAAATAATTCTTCGCCATGCGGCCCAGCATCTGACTGGAGTACTCCTCGCGGCTGACGATGGGATAATAGCGGTTCGCCTTGTTGAAGGTCTCGTGAGCCACAAAACCCTTCTTCTCCAATATTCTTACTATCGTAAGGATGGTATTATAGGCGGGTTTGGGCTCCTCGATGGCATCTGAATCATCGTTGCTCCCATTCGGTCGCGACGATATTGCCGCCACAATCTCGTTAGCGAACCCCTGTCCAACGGTCCAAATCGCCTGCATCACTTGCTCTTCGGCCTTTGTCAATTCTTTTGTTTCCATATACTATGTATTATTATGTTTATTCAAAATATCATTCTGCCGGCTTAAGTACCACACTTCCACACTGGGCAAAACGCCCTTTCATCGGATACTCGAAACAGAACGTATCAAGATAACATTCCAGCACAGCACGAAACTGTCCATCCCATTCCTCCGACGGATTGCCACCCGCTTTGCCGGCCCATTGATAGAAAAAATAGTCAACCGTCCCGCCAGGCGCAAAATATGCCCTCCCCCAGAAACGATATGGCTCACTCCACTCCATACCCGATTTGCGCATCTCGCCCACCAGCCCCTGAAAGAAGCCGGTCCAAGCCTGCATATAACCGGCCGGAACACTGTCGCCAAAAAGCGGCAAGCCACTTGGATAGAGCTTCTCCATTGCCTCAAGGGTAATGCCCTGCTCTTTCACCTCCGTAAGCAACATCGCTTTGCCCGGCAGCTTATCCAGTTTGTGAGCGAGATTGCTCCCGCTGCCGCAAGCAGCCAAACCCAGAACCGTACAAAACAGTGCACACCACAAAAAAGTCTTATTCATAATATAAAATAATTATGTAACTATATTTTTAGTTTCATAACGACATTTTAATTCGAATATTGTACGATGATGAAAAAAAAATTCATTTTTTTCATTCAACCCAAATCGGTCGTTAGTCTTACTTTTATTTCCTTCCTCGCTTTTTCGGGTCTATTTATCCCACCATATTCCAACCTCGAAAAGGCCGAAGACACGCTTTCGCTAACCCCATGTCGACTAGCCTTTTATACTCTATGTATTTTCTATTTACTTTCTATGTACTTTCTACATTATTTCTAAGAGACAAAATAAATACAAAACGGTCATTAGAAAAGTGAAAACTCATGTGGGGACTTGGTGGGAATGTACGATACCCGAATAGGGTATTGTCGCGGAGGGACTTTTGCTTAATAGCATACCTATTTGACAGATAGGAGATTTCGAGTAGGTACAACCCAAGGACGGATTCTGGATGAACCCTCCTAATTAAGAACCAATTAGAAATAAAAAAGCCCTGCCGTGTAGCAGGGCTTTTGGGTATGCAAATGGAAACAATTACAGGACGAAGCGGATACCGAATTCGTGGATTTTCGTATCACCCGAGGTATAGGTGGGCAACAGGTTGAAATAAATCTCGGTACCGGGGGAGAAGATGAGCCAGCGGCTCTGGGTGCCGATGCTGGCATCAACACGGAACTGGTTGAGTTTGGCACCTTCGGCAGTCATTTTCGGGAAATTGAATCCAGGAGCGACACCAATATACCAGCCATGCTCGTTGTCCTTGTTGATGTGGCTAAGTTTGATGGGTACAATGATGGAACTGAAAGTTTTGGATACTTCTTTTCCGTTAAACGAAGCATGAGTCAACGGTTCGGCAAGTTGGGCACTAGAGAACAGGTGACTGTAAGTAAGGTAAGTGAAACGGTAGCCGATTCCGACGTTGAAATCCCAACGCTTGGCAATGGGGCGATGATAGTCAAAAGTCACACCAACATTGACACCGATACTATTGTAGAAACTATTCTTTGTGTAGATACGACGGTCGGTAAGGATTGAGACAGAGGGGTCGGCGGTGAAGTTAGGATGGCGGCCCCAAGCGGCATAATGCTCCTGGCGTTTGCGTTTTTTCTCGGCCTTCTTTTGCTCGGCTTTGGCCTTGTTCTCGGCCTTCACCTGCTCGCGTTTAATACGGTCCTGCTCCTTTTTGGCAGCTTTCTCGGCTTCTTTCTGCTGTTCTTTCTGCAGTTTCTGCTGCTCCTTCATACGCTCTTCCTGAGCTTTCTGGGCGGCTTTCTGCTGTTCTTTCTGAAGTGCTTCCTGTTCTTTCTGTTGCTGTTTGAGCAATTCCTGCTGTTCTTTCTGCTGCTGTTTCAGCAGTGCTTCCTGTTGTTTGGCACGCTCGATGGAGTCGTTGCTCTGGGCATAGGCGGCACCGGCAGTCAAAAACATGGCGATCAAAAGGATATAAAATTTCTTCATAGTGATTGAATTTTATGTTTCGTAGATAACGCAACTACAAACAATATATTGTTCAACAATCAAAAAATATATATACAAATATATATACAAAAAAGAAGGAGTCAAAATATGACTCCTTCCTTTTTTCTAAGTCGGGGCGAAAAGACTCGAACTTTCGATTGGGCGGGGCTATCGGCTGGATTTTTTTACATTGATTTATATTAATTTACAGGTGTCGCTTTAGCCAAAAATGCAGTTTTTTGTCATGTTACTGGCACGGTGTCAGGCATTATATTATGAACAATTAATCTTTATTATTTTGTGGTTGTTAAATGCTCTATTGTGCGGGATAGAGACTTGATTGTTTCCTGCTGGCTGGTGAGGAGCTGCAGCAGCTCGGCGGGTGCCTGGATCGACATGTCGCCATTGCTGGCGTTCGACTGTGGAGCAGAAGCCAAAGCGATGTTTTTTGCATTGTTTTTGCGTAGCATTTCGCCTTTTTCGAGCAAAAGCCAGTCGGCAGAAAGCTCCGGATATATTGTGAGAATTTCCGCAATTATATCCCCAGAAAGGGAACTTTGCAACCCTTTTCCGCTAAAAGTTGAGGGATGAACGGAAATTTTCTTGTAAAAATCACCCATTACTAAATGCTGACTTTTAGCGAACTGCAATACTCTTTGTTTAATTCTATCGGTTTTTTCCATATTTTTTCTTGTTATATTGGAAATATTCATTATTTTTGCATCATAAAACAAATACAAAACAACTACAAAAATACGACAAAAAACACACATACGGAAAAATAATACATTATGGAAGCAAAGAAAACATACGACAGGATTTTTGCACGTGGATGGTCAGCGGCGGTGAAGGAGCGGTTCGGCATCGACACCCCCAAGCTGCTGCGCATAGTCCGTAGCGGCGGCCTGGGTCTGAGCCCGGCAAACAAAGAGGTGTATACCTATCTATGGGAAAACCGGCTCGACCTGTTCCGCCCGGACTACTTAGCCACATTCGAGCAAAACGACAAAAGAAACAATTAGGAAGACTCGCCAAAGCCACTGCAGACATAAGGAATGCCTTGGAGCCCTGAGAACAGGCCGTGGATGGCAGCCGGGAAAGACCGGCAACAGGGGTGAGCGGGAGAAATAATCTCGACTGACCGTCTCCGGGAGCAAGACCCGGCACCCCTCAAAGAATCACAAACAACAAAAAGAAAGGAAGAAAAGATGAAGTATTTTATTGACAGAATCAACACCTGGGGTCCCGCCAACAAGAAATGCGCGGAGCTACATCAGGAAATGAAGCTGTATGAGAACTGCCTGGTGGCCGACGAGGTTTCGCGCGACGCTCTGATAGAGCTGGTGCGCCACACGGTGGAGACGCTGAACAATGCATACCCCCGCACCAGACAGCTAATGGTTGATGCCTGGAACAACCATGTGAGCTGCCACCCAAATCCACGCTCATCAGACAGCGACGCAGTATTCTCTTTCACACTGGCACCGGTAAAGCGGGAGTTCCGCTGTGCGGAAAGTGCGGAAAGACTGTTGCCGGAAGGAGGTGAGCAATGAAACGCCTTACCCCAATCCTGCAGGCCAACGGTTTCAGCCTCATCAGCAGCAGCACCGGCCAGCTGAGGCTGAGCCAAGGCACCGTGACGCGCACACGATGGGAGAAGACCGACGACAACGGGAAGGTTGCCACAGTGGAGATCCGGCAGGTATGCGACAGCCCAGAGTTCGGAACCCTGCAGCCGGGAACGCGCCGAGCCTGTGCCTGCATCTGCAGCGCGGCAGAGCTGCAGCAGGCACTCGACTACCACGGGATAGATATCATCATAGGCATACCACAAATGAAGAAAGGAGGTGAGCAATGAAGACACTGCACCTGACGCTGGCATACAGATGGTATGACATGATAGAGAGGAAAGAGAAGACTGAAGAGTACAGGGAGCTGAAATGGATAGGCAGAATATGCCGCTTCGGAAAGACGGCCTGCGGCATACAATGCCCCCTAAACCATGCAAGTTGCCCCACAGTGCCGACAGACTACACGCATGTAGTATTTCACCGGGGCTACAGCAAGACAATGATGCTTTGGAGTATCGACAATATCACCATCGGCAGAGGCAACCCCGACTGGGGCGCACCGGACAGGGAAGTTGTCATCATCAAATTAAAAGAACGGGAAGGAGGTGAGCAATGAAAGCCACATTGAATTTGGTCGAAAACACCATCCTGATGGACTGCACCCCTCAGGAGCTGGCCGGACTGCTCTCCCTGCTGCAGCCCCGCCCCAAACAGGGTCTCCCCTCTTCAGACCATCATCCTGATGAACCGCCTGCAGCCGCCGAGCCGGTCCAGGAACAGGATCCAGAACCGACACCCCAAGCGCCCGAACCCGCACCCGCCGACCACGACCTGGAACAGGATCCGGAACCATCCTCCCAAGAGCCCGAACCCGTCATCCCACCGGAACCCGCCGAGCGCGAGCCCCTGGGCAAAGCCATCGAACGCCTAAAGAAGAACGCAGTTCATCCGATGAAGTACCAGCCCGTCTACGCCCGCAACGACGACGGCGACACCATCTACCGCGACAGCATGTTCGAGCTGGCCCTGGCACTCAATGTCACTGTCGCAGCCGTGCGACAGGCCATCAAGAAAGGCTTCCGCTGCAAAGGCTACAAAATCAAGTTCGACGACCCCAAAACCCCATTGCTGTAGCCATGAACCGAATCCTCCACATAATTCGACAACCAATAATTCATTCATTACCATGGAAACAGCAACACAAGGCATTTACACCTACCGCACCAGGAACTACGACGGGACGTTCAACCAGTTCCACGTCCTGGTGGAGGTCATCGGCGAGACCGCCCGCAGCTACCGCATCCGGCTGCTGCAGCCCCTCTACGGCCACCAGATAGGCAAACTGATGACCGTCCGCCGCCACAATGTGCGCCTCAATCAGCAGTCCACCCCCAAACACGATCACAGCAATGCCTGGTGGAACGATTAGCAACCTTATTTATTAACCCTTAAACAATCATTCATTATGTTACACACATTCATTTTCATCGTCGGCATAGCAGCCCTGCTGCTGTTTGCCAAGGCGCTGACACGCCTGGCCGGTATCGATAAGCACCTCGACGACCTCATCGACAAGTCCGTCAGCCTCACCCTCGAGGTGCGGCAGCTCCACACCGACCTCAACCGGAGCTCCGCGCAGGCGGTAGCCTCCATGTCAGCCGCCACCATGTCCGTGGAAAACACCAAGGCGCTCCTGCAGGAATGCAAAGAGACCGTCGTGCCCCTGATGGAGGCCCAGGCACGGAGCCTCGACGACGTCCGGAACCGCTTCGCCGAATACGAGTCCATCGTGAAGGCCGCCGCTGATGGAGACAACGGCACCCTGCTGGTAGAAGACCAACCGGCCGAAACAGAAGACAAGGACCCGCTGGAAGAATCGCCCTCCCCGGTGGAGCGCGGACAGGCCGTGGCCGAAACACTCGAACAATAAAAACAACCCCGCGACATGGACGGCATCTTCATCCACACCACACCCCAGGGCGACACCTACCTCTGCGACTACCGCTCCGGCGAAGCCGTGAAAGTGAACACGCGGACGCGCCAGGACTGCAGCCTCCACCCACCCCTCGTGCTTGACGCCACCCTCACCGGCGGCCGTCCATGTCCCAAAAGTATTAACCAATCAAACACGAACATCATGAAACAGACTTATTGCAAACCCGAAGTACAGGTGTTCCACACCCGCATCGAGCATGGCTACCAGCTGTCGCACCAGGAAAGCGACGAGCGGCCATCCGTCGACACCGGCAGCATCGAAGGCATCGTCGACGGCGGCACAGTATACTTCTAAAAGCCTC
>JAEEGI010027100.1_pt1 | contig 10989 bp, 9 predicted proteins | sample 8958751 | NCBI WGS metagenome assembly JAEEGI01 (sample SAMN16246545, study PRJNA631951) | gut metagenome | biome: gut microbiome; feature: rumen; material: KS-attached | host: Bos | place: Iran: Karaj | collected 2018-10 | reverse complement strand
CGCCAAGAACCTCGGTCCCGACTACGACGTGGAGATCATCGAGGCGCACCACAACCAGAAGAAGGACGCCCCCAGCGGTACCGCAATGACCGCGGCCGAGATCATCAGCAAGGAACTCGGCGGCAAGGACTTCGTCTACGGACGCGAGGGACTCTGCCCCCGCGGCAAGGAGATCGGAATCCACGCCGTCAGGGGCGGGGACATCGTCGGAGACCACACTGTCATGTTCGTCGGCAACTCCGAGAGGATCGAGATCAAGCACCAGGCCCACTCCAGAGAGGTGTTCGTGGGCGGTGCCGTCCTCGCCGCTAAGTGGGTCGTCTCCCAGAAGAAGGGCGTCGTGTACGCGATGTCCGACGTCCTCGAGTGAGGACCATGCGGGGTCCGTCCCCGCATCTTTTTTTCACTTTCCGCCCCGTAGGCCAGCAATAGGAAATTTCGGTTTTCCTACATCTTCGGTATATTATAAAAACTCAGAAGCGGATTCCATTCACAGGTGATTCGATGAAGTCCCTGAGCAACGTAGAAAGGCTCGAAGCCATAGTCAACGGAGAACAGCCGGACAGGATCCCGGTGCATGACCTGGCCTGTATCACCATCGCACAGGTGATGGGCTACATGTGGAAGGACGTCAGGTACGAGCCCGAGAAGTGCGCCAAGATCACGGACGAGTACAACAAGCTTGCCGGCAGCGACTTCTGCTTCGGCATGCTGGAGACGCCGGCGATGTTCATGGACCTGGGCATGGAGATCACGCAGCCCGACGACAACTACGGCAGCGTCATGTCCGTCTACTACAAGGAGCCCGAGGACGTCGACAGGCTCGAGCTGTACGACCCCATGAACCCCAAGGAGTCCAAATGGCTGAGGAAGGGTATCATCGACAAGATACTGGAGTACAGGAAGGTGAACTCGACCGGAGCCCTGACCAGCGGATGGAGCTGGGGTGCCATGACCACGGCGGGATTCCTGCTGGGCGTGGAGAACCTGATGATGTACACCATGACCGAACCCGAGCTCGCCATGAAGGCGATCGAGAAGGCCAAATCGCTCACTTACGACGTGATGAGGGCGGGACAGGAAGGCGGTGAGTGCATCTGGCTGCCCGACCCGACGGCGTCCGGATCCATGATGGACATCGCGACCTTCAGGGACTTTGTGGAAGGCCCCACCAGCGAGATAATCCACAAGTGGAGGAAGGAGTTCCACGTGCCGATCATCTACCATATCTGCGGGGACACCATACCGATCATGCCCGCGATCCCCGCCACCGGACTGGACATCCTGTCGGTGGACACGATCGTGGACCTCAAGTCCGCCAGGGAGATAGTGGGACAGACCATCAGCCTCATGGGTAACGTCAACCCCATCACCACGGTGTGGAACGGCAGCAACCCCGAGGTCATCAAGGCCGAGGCCTACAAGTGCATCAACGCCGCGGGTGCGGACGGAAGGTTCATACTCGCAGCGGGATGCGAGGTCCCCAAGGACACGCCGATAGAGAACATACAGGCCCTGGTGATGGCCGCCAAGTCTTACAGGTTCTGAAGGGATCAGAAGCAGCTCTTGGCCCAGGCCCGGAGCTCCTCCTCGTCCTCATCGCCGGTGAGCACGCGCGCACCGGTTATCTCCCCTTTCCCCGCCGATTCCCTGAGGTCCTCTGCGGTGTTCCCGATCCCGCTGCCCCCGCTGGTGGCGAACAGGACTATCTTCTTCTTGTAGAAGTTGTGCGTCTCCAGGAACGTCTTGATTATGGAGGGTGCGGTGCCCCACCATATGGGGAATCCGACGAACACGACGTCGTGCTCCCCGACGTTGGCGAACTTCTTCGCGATGAGCGGCCTCGAATCGGGGTCGTGCATCTCGACGTAGCATCTGCTGCTCCTGTCCCTCCAGTCGAGGTCCTTCTCGGAATAGGGTATCCTCGGCTCGATCTCGTACTCGTCCGCGTCCAGGGCGAAGGCCAGCTTCCTGGCGACCTTCCTGGTCTCCCCCGTGGCGCTGAAGAACGCCACCATTATGGTCTTCTCGGGCTCGAACGTGCGCAGGCTGACGTACTGCTTGGGACAATACATGTACCTCGTATCCCCCGATTTGGATTTAACTGTGACGAACGGACAGGATTATCTATCCTCATACAGATACGCGGGGCATGAGCATTCTGGAATCCCTGCCCGCGGAGATGGCGGAAGGACTGAGGAGGTCCGCCGACATCGTAAGGAAGCACGACAGCGTACGCATCATCTCCCATTACGATGCGGACGGCATATCGTCGGCGGCCATCGTCAGGGAGGCGCTGAGGAGACTCGGAAAGAGGACGGAGACGACTATCTTCCCCACGCTGTCGCTGGAGCAGATGGCGGTCGTCGGGACGATGGATGCGGAATGCGTCGTCATGACCGACCTCGGCACATCTTTTCTGGAGACGCTCGCCCGCAGGGATTGGGACATCGTGATCCTGGACCATCACAAACCCAAGGAGGAATCGGATGTGCCAGTCAGGTCCGGATTCGCCTTCGTCAACCCCCTCCTCTACGGCATCGACGGCTCCAAGAACGCCTGCGGTTCCGCCATGGCGTACCTGTTCGCGATAACCTTGGATCCATCCAACTCCGACCTCGTACCCCTCGCCATAGCGGGGGTGTACGGCGACAAGCAGCACCTCGGAGGGTTCCAGTCCATCGACAGGCTGATCGTGGACGATGCGCTCGCGTCAGGAGCGGTGAGGAAGGTTGAGAACCTCGCGTATCCGTCGGGCATGACGTTCTATCAGGCGATGATGTCCTGTCCCGAACCATACTTCAAGGGGACCACGGGACAGGCGGACAAGGTCAACCGTTTCATCAAGAGCTGCGAGATCGGCATGGCTGCGACGCCGCTCACCGTGGACCGTCAGACCATAGACAGCTTCGCGGAGGAGCTGGCGGCACGCATGCGCAGGAACGGGGTGACCGAAGCGATCATCAAGGAGACCTTCGGCGACAGGTACTACTCGGACAGATACCAGATGGACATCAGCGAGCTGTCGTCCACGCTGGACGGCTGCGGACGCAGCGGATCGTACGATAAGGCGTTCAACGCATGCGACACCCTGGACTTCACCGAGGCGTCCATAGACGCGCAGGCGTACAGTGACAGGCTGATAGCCGCCATAGAGCCCGCCTTCGGATCGATGGTGGAGCTGAAGAACATCCAGTACTTTGTGATAAACGAACAGGGCATGGCCGGGAACATCGCCAGCGCCATAGTCCGCTATCTCGGGAACCCGGAGAAGCCCGTCATCGGTCTGACGGTCTCCGACAAGGAAATAACCGACATCTCCTCCAGGGGAACGCCGTACCAGATCGAAAAGGGACTCAACCTCTCCGAGGCGATGCGCGAGGTATGCGGGGACATGGGTGGTCAGGGCGGCGGACACGTCATCGCATCCGGCGGGATTATCCCCAGGGGTAGCGAGGATGCCTTCCTGAAGGCATTGGACGATTTCATCGGACATCAGTTCGCAAGATGATTGTGCCAGACATATGGGATCAGGGCCGTATGCCCATCCTTTCCCATATCTCCAGGGCGTATTCACCGGCCTTCTCCTGGTCCTCGAAATGATAGAAGATCAAGCCTCCGCTCCTGTAGAGGGTGACCTCTATGCCCTCGTACCTGAACTTCATCAGGGCATGTCCTCTGGAGAACGTATCGAAGCAATCGACGGAATCCAGATCGATGTCCAGATCCTCGTCCGGACGCACCATGACGGAGAATCCGCCGCACAGCCTCAGAAAGACGTTCTTCACACCCATGTATCACAACGATGTTATACAATCTGTGCGATGTACGGCCATGGAGATAACACCGGACTGCGTACCGTGCCTGATGAAGAGGGTCCTTTTCCAGGCCAGATTGCTGGACAACGGATGCGAGACCGAAGCAGTAGGCGCTGCACTGAGGGCCTACGCCAAGGAGTACGCTCCCGGAAGGAACTCGGCCGAGGTCGCCACAGAGGTGCACAGGGCGGCATACGGAGTGATGAGGGCCGACCCCTATTACCAGATGAAGCTGGACTCCGACAGGATCGCCGGAGGCTACCTCGATAAGGTCACGGAATTCGTCGAGTCGTCCGATGACCCCTTCAGAGCGGCCGTGATGGTGGCGGTCATCGGGAACATCATGGACTTCGGCACCCCGCATGCCATCTCCGGTCCCGAGGAGTTCGATTCCCGTTTCGCCGGCATGCTGGAGCAGGGCATCGGATCCGACGACACCGACAGGTTCAGGGAACTGCTCTCCAAGTCGAAGAGCATACTCTACTTCTTCGACAACTGCGGGGAATCCCAGTTCGACAAACTCCTCATCCGCCAGATAAGGAGGATGGGCGTCCGCGTGGTCGGTGTCGTCAGGGGCGAGAGGATCCTCAACGACGTGACGCTCGAGGATGCCAAGAGGATCGGTCTCGACAGGGAATTGGACAGGATCGTCACCACCGGCGGGTTCATGATCGGTGCCGTCCTCGCAAAGGCCGACGACGACCTGAAGGAGGAGCTTGAAAAAGCGGACCTCATAGTCGCCAAGGGCATGGCCAATTACGAATCCCTCTCGGACCAGGATGCGGACGTCCCGAAGGTCCACATACTGCGCACCAAATGCGGTGCAGTGGCACATTCCCTGGATGTGCCAGAGGACATAAACGTCGTAAGGGTCAGCGAGTGACCCTTTCCTCTCTCCACACCGCTTCGGAGATCAGCAGTCCCGCTATCGACTCCATGGTCTCCGTCCTGATGCCGTACTTCGCCGCGGCCTCGCGGTACCTGTCGCGCACCTTACGCTCCGCCTGCTCGTTGACGATCGGCAGCCCCTCGGCGATCTTGGTCCTCGCCACCTCCTCCGCCAGTTCCATACGGCGTTCGATGAGTTCAGCAATCTCCCCGTCGATCCTCTCGATGTCTGCCCTGAGCAGCCCAAGGTCCCTGGTCATGCACCCCCTATCACGGCAATATCTTTTAATGTGTTCTCACGATTGGCGGGAACATGGAATCCTCGGAACAGTGCAACAACGTGTACAACCTCATGCTGAAGAACTTCGCCGGAGCGGACGGCATCTACGTGGCGGACATGTCCAAGAACGACGTGTCTGCAAGGAGGCCGGACATGGCCTTCCGCGATGCGGCGCCCTGCGACGAGGTGGCGGAGTTCGAGAGGAGGTTCTCCGAGGTCATCGAGAAACCGATGGACAGGATCCTCTCCAAGATCAACAGGATGTCCAAGTCCATCCTGCTCACCCGTACCGAGCTGGAGACCATCAAGAAGTACATCCTCCTGCAGATGAACAGGACGCCCTACAGCGACGCCGAGGCGGAGGACGACAAGGACCTGTGGAAGAGGGAGACGTCCGCCATCCTCGACATGGAGTGGGACGACCTGATGAAATCCGATCTGGTCGACGTCCTCAAGGATTCCGCCGAGGTCAACAACTCGTTCCTGCTGTTCTTCAGGACCGACGAGGAGTTCATCATCGGAGATTCCGGATGCGTGGCGGAATGCGTGCCCGGGACCCCCGAGGAGGGTTCGGACGAGGAACCGGAGGATTTCATCAACTACAACCTGTTCCCGCTGACATCCGAGATCGCCGTACTCCTGATATCGCTGCCCTGGAAGATGAGGTTCTCCTCCCCCGGTGCGGTCCAGGGTCTTCCCCTCACCTCGCCCATCCTCGAGAAGTACCGCTCCGTGCCCAAGATGAAGTACGTCAACGAGCGCAGGATCAGGTCCGAGGAGGATGTCTCGAAGTACAAGCACCCCCAGGACAGGTTCACCTACATGATACACAACGTGTCCAAGGACGACCTCCACTACCTGAACACCCTCACGATCAATGAGTCGGAGAGGTTCATCGGATTCATGACGCCCGAGAAGGTGAAACCCACTCTGGAGTCGTACGAATCCATGAAGGGTTCGGTAGAACTGGCACATGACCTTTCCGGTATCCTCGGAAAGCTCTGATACCGTCCAACGGGAACATTTTCCTTCTTCTTACGGCCCCTGGCCGCCCCTCGCAGAGACGGCCGGTCGGCATTAATTTCACAAAATAAAGAATGTAAGGGCAGCCCTTGCGGGCTGCCGTTTGTGTTTACTTCAGTTCCGCGTACTCGCAAAATCCGATGACCGCAACGGCGAAGACCGTAGCAATCGCCAGACCGAACGAGAACGTGAACATTCCGGCAACGGTCGCACCCACGATTGCGAGCAGCACGATCGCCATCAATCCCATTCCGACGGGATGGTTCTTGGTGGCAAGGTAGCCCATGTAGAGCAGAGAGGCGACGATGGATGCGCCAAAGGCGACGGTCCATATGTCGTTCCTTGCGAAGGGCACTCCGCTGAAGTCCGCGAAGAGGGTCACGATCATGAGCACCGCGGATGCCGCGAAGACGACCCCTGCGCACTTCGCGTACACGTCCTTGTTGGTGCGAAGCATGAGTCCGCCGAAGATCAGCAGGAGCACTCCGCCGAGACCGAATCCGACCCTCATGAGCAGATCGGGGTTGCCGCTGTAAGAGGTCAGAGCTACCATGTCAGCGAGGTCCGCGGGAATGTCGGAGAGGATCATGGAGAACATAAGGCATATTCCCATGAGGACGGCTGCCGCCAGTCCGGTGACCGCTGCGGTGCCCCTTCCGATTCCTCCGGGCTGCTGGAGGAAGTCGGGTCCGACCCAGTTCCACTTTCCGAGGAGGTGCATCATTGCGGGGACGATGTAGGTCCTCACGATGAGCGCATCCACGAGGATGGCGAAGCACAGGGCGAATCCCATCTGCTGGAGCATGACGGTGTTGGACAGCATCAGGGTACCGAAGGTACCTCCCATGATGAGTCCGCACAGGGTGATGACGGAACCGGAGTGCAGGACGGCCTGATGGATGGCCTCGTCCTCATCCATTCCCTTGTCGAACCTGTATTCCCTGATCCTCGTCGTCAATAGGATATCGTAATCCATACCCAATCCGAGACATACCACCAGCAGGGTGATCGGAAGGATCCACAGCACTCCCTGACCGAGCAGGTTGCCGAACAGCAGGTGGGTGATCGCGACCGTCCAGATGACCGACATGAAGATGGTGAGGACGGACCTGATGGGCGTGATGTACGACTTCAGCACGAGGAACAGCAGGATGATGATCAGCACGATGGCGGTGATCTCGATCTTCATGAACTCGGGGTTGACGATGTCCTTGATCTCGACCATGACCGCCGCGGTACCGGTGATCCATGATGTCACGAGGACCTGGCTGCTGCTCACGGTGTCGCGGACGATGGACCTGAACTCACCGACAGTGTCGATGGACTTGTCGGACATGGCCTGTTCCTTGGTGGCCATGGTGATCTTGACGTAGTTGGCCTCCGCCATTCCGGTCTCGGCGTTGTCGGTAAGTCCGAGAGTACCGGTCTGGACGAACAGCAGCCAGTCCATGATCTTGGCGACCATGGGGTCGCTGAACGGAATGTTTCCAGTGGGGCTGCCGGTGATGGCTGCACGGAGCTCGGGACCGAAGATGGGTGTGACCTTCTCCAGCATCGCCGCTGCGGATGCGGGAAGAGGCATTCCCTTCGCTGCCAGGTAATCGGGCAGTCCGTTGAGGACCACGACGATATCGGTATCTGCGGGTATGGGAGTAACGGGGTCGTTGATCGCGGTATAGACGATGACCTGCCACGTGATCGCCATTGCGCCCTGGTTGCCCTCGATCATACTGACGTATGCTTCGGTCACATTGTCCAGTGCCTTGGACTTCGTGGTTATGGTCGTGAGATCGGCCCTGACCGAATTCAGATAATCGGTATTGGGCGTCCAAGTCAACAATCCCAGTTTCTTGGTTTCGGGATCCAGGTAGTTGACGTATGCGATGGGTGCCGAGGTCTCGACGACCGCATAGTTGGGCATGATCGCTCCGCCTCCGGCGTAGTCGGTCATGACGATCATTCCTTCCTGCGACTCGCCGGTCATCATGGAACCGATCATGTCGTAGCTGTCCTCGGAGGTGGTGTAGACGTACACCATCGGGACGGTGAACAGGATGGTCGCGATGACGATGACCTTGGCGTACTTGATGGAAGCGCGGGTAGAGATGTCGAAGTACTTCTTCGCGATCTCTCCCATCTTCTTGAGGTAACCCTTCTCGAGCTTCTCTCCACAGGATCCAGATGGCCAGAAGAGCTTGTCTCCCAGAAGGACGAGGAGCGAGGACATGAGGGTGAGCGCTGCGAGCAGTGCGAACAGGATACCGATCGCGAGACCGATACCCATGGAGCTGATGAGCCTGAACTCGCAGACGGTCATGGCACCGAATCCGATCATGACCGCCATACCGGAGGTGAAGACGGACTCCCCGGCCCAGGTGATGGCCGCCTGACAGGCGTCCATGTGCTCGAGGCCGCGGCGCCTCTCCTCCCTGTACCTGGAGAGGATGAAGATACAATAGTCGCATCCGGCACCGAGCATGGATACGATCAGGAGCATCTCCACGATGTAATAGATATCAAGCAGGCTGCCGACGAAGAACAGCGCGCACAGAGCGAGCGCGAACGCGACTCCGATGGTGATCGGAGGTGCCGCGCTTGTGACGAAGGACCTGAAGAACAGACCAATCAGCACTATGATCAGGAAGATCGAGATGGGGTCGACACGGGCCATATCCTGTCCCATGGCCTCGCTCGCATCGTATGAGATGGCGGGCGTACCGGTGACGTAGGTGTCGTAGTCGACGTTCTTTCCGTCGAAGGCTGCCTTGGCGGCGTTGCCGACCAGCTTCCTGAGGTTGCCCGTATCGCCGCTGATGTCGTCGGCGGAGATGCCGGTCTTGTAAGTGGCGGCATACAGCTTCATGTGATGCGTGGGATCCTTCTCGACGGTGCTCGCCTCGATGACCGACGAGACCTTGTCGTCGCTGGACGGAATGGCCGTGATGCCCTCGGTCAGTTTCGTCAGGCTATCATTGTCCGCATTGTCGTAAACGATCAGAATCATCTGCATGCTTTCGCTGTCTGTCTGCGATTGGAAGTGCTCGCCGATGATGACCAATCCGTCGATCGATTCGGTGGTCGAGCTTCCCATGCTCTCGGTGCCGTAACTGAGTTTCTCACCTGCATGCATCGCAGGATAAGCGGAAGCCAGCAGAACTACGATCCACACCAGGAGAACGATCTTGGCGTGTTTCATGATGAATTTCGCTAGGCTTTCGAATATCATATTGTATCCTTCTGCAGGCATTTCCCCGCCTGTAAGGGTGCCCTAAATGGTATGTCCCCCCTTAATAATAAGTCATATAAAAGTTGCACGCAAAACCAATTTTTTAGGTAGAGCTAAATTTAATGCCCGTTAACCCGAGACCTATGGAGATCGTGCATGTGCCAGATATGTAAGATGGCTGAGAGCGGTCCGATGTCATCGGGGGTCATCCGACCCTCTTGACCATGAACTTCTCGAGCTTCTCGTAGGCGTCCGCAAGGATGCTCGTCTTCGGGAGGGTGATGGTCCTGAAGTGGCCGCCTCCGAACTCCTCGTCGAAGGAGCTTCCGTTGACCACGAGGACGCCGGTCTCCTTCAGCAGGTCGAGGACGAACTTCTTGTCGTCGCCTCCCCACGGCTTCATGTCGAGGACCTTGGGGAACATGTAGAACGCCCCGTCGATCCTGTTGACCTTGATGCCGGGGATCTCGTTCAGTCTCCTGTAGGAGAACTCCGCCCTGTCCTTGAGCCTCCTGTTAAGGTCCACGATATAATCCTGCGGACCCTGCAGGGATGCCTTGGCCGCCCACTGGCAGGGGACGTTGGGGCAGATCCTCGCGCGGAGCTGCTTCTTGAGTCCTTCCTTGATCTCGTCGAGGATGCCCTGGGAGTCCATGAAGTAACCGTACCCGATGCGCCATCCGGGCATCAGGTTGACCTTGGAGAATCCGTTGAGGATGATCCTGGGGACATCGGCGGGAAGCCTGGACATGGAGTAGTACTGCTTGCCGAAGGTAATCTTGTCGTATATCTCGTCGGATATTACCGGGATCCCGAACTCGGCGGCGAGGTCGCCCACGTCGTGCAGGTCCTTCTTGTCGAACACCGCACCCGTCGGGTTGTTGGGGTTGATGACCACTATGGCCTTCGTCCTGTCGGTGATGCGCTTGCGCATCATGTCGACGTCGGGCCTCCAGTTCTCCTCCTCGATCATCCTGTAGGGGACGGGCTTACCGCCGTAGAAGTGAACGTACTGGTTGTAGGACGTGTATCCGGGTCCGGGAAGGAGGATCTCGTCCCCGCTCTCCACGAACGTACCCATCAGGAGGTTGATCGCCTCTCCGACACCCTGCGTGACGAAGACGTTGTCCGCGGTTATGACGGTGCCGTGCTTGTCCTTCTCCCTCTGTACGATGGCGTCCCTGAACGACGGGTCCCCGAGGGAGTCGCCATATCCGTTGTCGACGTGGTCGACGGCCCTCCTGAGCGCCTCCTTGAAGTACTCCGGGGTCTCGAAATCCCACTTGTTCGGATCGCCGATGTTGAGCCTGGTGATCTGCATGCCCTGGGCCGCATACCCGTCGGCGACGGCGGCAAGCTCCCTGATTGCGTAGTTCATTGAGAGCGAGCGTTCCGATGCCTTGATTGTCCTGGACATGATTCCACCTATTTGCGCACTGATTGGGTCCTTCCTATATAAGGTAGTGCCATGGCATTCCGGGAGGAAATGGTCCGCTGATCCGTAGAAGTCGATATCTGGCACATCCGTATGCCCTCAAAACGCCGTCTGCGCGCGCAAAGTAAGGGTTTATGTAGGCCAGCGACATAGGCTCACTCATGGCAGCGGTAAGGCTGGGAAGGAACCACCTCAGATGGTGCGACGCATGCGAGATGCTCGTTCTCGAGACGGACACGTGTCCGGTCTGCGGAGGGAAGAGCAGGGAAGTCGAGATCACTCCCCCCGGGGACGTCCGTCCCGCGTTCCAGCACGACAT
>JAEEGI010027099.1_pt1 | contig 10989 bp, 8 predicted proteins | sample 8958751 | NCBI WGS metagenome assembly JAEEGI01 (sample SAMN16246545, study PRJNA631951) | gut metagenome | biome: gut microbiome; feature: rumen; material: KS-attached | host: Bos | place: Iran: Karaj | collected 2018-10 | reverse complement strand
CACCCTCATCGCTGAAGGCTTGTCTGCCGAAGGTGCGGTTCTTTCGCGTGACACGCTTCGCACAGCAGGAGAACCTTATGCCCTGCGATGCTCCCTTGAACCTTCCGCTTCGGCTGGTCGTGAGCATCAGTTCATCAGCATAGAGGTTGTTGATGCCGATGGTAACGTTTGTCCACAATCGTCCGATGTCATCACAGCAACCGTTAAGGGCGTGCAGACGATGGCCGCTTTTGGCAATGCCGACTTGCGTTGCATAGAGAGCATTCACGACAACTCCCATCCTGCTTGGCACGGGCGTGCGCTGCTCGTTCTTCGAGGGGGCAACAAACGTGGCACTACCACGGTCACCCTTTCCTGTGGACAACTGAAGCCCGCCAGACTGACTGTCAGTCAGCCGTGAATGATTTTGTTTAATAACCCAATTGATTATCAAGAATGAAACACCGTAGCATTATTATCACACTTATCGCTGTACTGAATTGTATTGGCTCGATGAATGCCACAGCACAAACCCCGTTGAAATCTCGTATTGTCGAAGAAGGTGGCACAGGTCCTTATAAGGCCGTGATGACCGAAGTGGAAAACCTGCCAGAGCACACCGTATTCGTGCCGCAAGACCTTTCGGCGTTCAATGCCGCGAATCCGCTGCCCGTATTGGTATGGGGTAACGGCGCCTGTACAAACTCTCCTTGGGAGCACTACAAATTCCTGAATGAGATTGCCTCTCATGGCTATCTGGTATTGGCTACGGGCTTTATCCCCATGGATGAGCAGCCCTACCGTGGTCCCATGTCGAAGACGGAGCAGCAGATTGAGAGCATCGACTGGGTTTATGCGCAGAATGCAAACCCTCAGTCGCCCTATTATCAGAAGATAGATGTGAAGCACCTCTGTGTGGCAGGTATGTCGTGCGGCGGACTGCAGACGCTGTTCAACTGTGCCGATCCGCGTATCTCTCTGTTGATGATTTGCAACAGCGGCCTTTTCAAGATGGAGAATGCAGGTCGGGCCGTTGGCGGTATGCCCATGCCTCCCAAGGAAAAACTGAAAGAAATTCATACCCCAATTATCTATATTCTTGGTGGTAAGGAAGACATCGCTTACGAGAACGGTATGGACGACTTCCACCGTATCAGTCATGTGCCGGCTATTGCCGTGAACTATCCCGTAGGCCATGGCGGCACCTATCGTCAGCCTCATGGCGGTGAGTTTACCGTTCCCGCTTTGGCATGGCTCGACTGGCAGTTGAAAGGCAATGCGGAGGCCGCCAAGATGTTTGAGGGCAACGACTGCGGCTTGTTGAAGCGTCAGGGCTGGACCCTTGAGAAGAACGCACTGTGTAAGTAGAGCGAAAAATATAAACACGAATTTTAAAAGATGACACGAGCAGAATGCCATCGAGCAGTATTTGAGCGTGAGCAGGTGATGAACCAGTTGGATAAATAGATATTTCTTATTACTAATCCTATAAAAGTTATAACCATGATGAAGAAAATCAGTATTAGTTTGTTGGCACTTGCTTTAGCGCTGGTGGGTTGCCAACAGAAAGCGGAAAGTCCTGTCCTTACCATTGAGGGCGGACAAGTTCAGGGCGTAGCCGCCGACTTGGAAGGTGTTTATGTCTATCGTGGCATTCCCTATGCCGCTCCTCCCATCAAGGAAAACCGATGGAAGGAACCACAGCCCGTAGTGCCCTGGAAAGGTGTGAAGATTTGCGACACCTTTGGTCATCCCAGTTACCAGGCCATCCAGTATCCTGGCGGATATTTCACGGAGTGGGGCTATGGCAAAGAAGCCCCCTATAGCGAGGACTGCCTGTATCTGAATGTTTGGACAAAGGCTCCTGGCAAGACAGCGAAGAAACTCCCCGTGGCCCTGTGGATTCATGGTGGTGGCTATCGTGAGGGATGGGGCTCTGAGCCTGAGTTCGACGGACAGGAATGGGGTGCCAAGGATGTGGTGCTCGTTTCCATCAACTACCGTCTCGGCGTATTTGGCTTCCTTACCCATCCGGCACTGACGGAGGAAAGTCCCCACAAGGTATCGGGCAACTATGGCATCCTTGACCAAATAGAAGCCCTGAAGTGGATAAAGAAAAACATTGCGCAGTTTGGTGGCGACCCCGACAACGTGACCATCTTCGGACAGAGTGCCGGAGGCGGCAGTGTTCGCACTCTCTGCGAATCGCCGCTGGCTCGCGGTCTGTTCCACAAGGCCGTCATCATGAGTGCCCAGGGACTCAGCATACCCAATCCTAATGGAGGTGGCATGATGGGTGGCCGTTATACCGGCGGTTCGATAGAAGATGCCGCAGCCAACGCGAAGAAAGTTTTTGACTGGGCCGGACTGACCGACCTGCAGAAGATGCGCCAGGCATCCACCGAGACCATCTTCGCCCTCAACACCCTCTATGGACAGGTTACTGGCGAGCGTATCAGGTTGCCCTTCATGCCACTCATCGACGGTTACGTCAGCGTGAAGAGTTTCGACGACGCCACTCGTGGAGGCACATTGGCCGACGTGCCATACATGATTGGCTTTACGCTCAACGACATGGGCAACATGGCACCCAATATCGCGGAGTTCTGCAAAGTGCGTGAGAGCAAGGGCGGCAAGGCATGGGCCTACCAGTTTGCACGTCCACTGCCCGACGACGGTTCCCACCCAGAGGTGACACAGCGTCTGAGGGGTGCCTTCCACTCTTCAGACCTCTGGTTTGTATTCAAGTCGCTGAAACACTGTTGGCGTCCATGGACACAAGGCGACTGGGACCTCTCCGAGAAGATGCTTACGGCATGGACCAACTTCGTGAAATATAGCGACCCGAATGGAAAGAACGGTGGCTCATGGGCTCCTTGCACGGAGAAGAACCCCAAGTTCATGGTGTTCAAACTCAACGAGAAGGATGTGGAGGCCTCCACATTCGGTGAGCCAGAAAAAGCGGCTCAGCAAGGCTTCGGATTTGGAAGATAATACTCTGGACTTGAACTTTCGTATAAACATTGAGCCGGCATGACTGCCGGCTCAACTGTTATAGGTCACAACCTTAACCCGAGGAATGCGCGGGCTCGCCATTTGTTTTGATTCACCACCACTATGTCATCATCAAAGACGGAGTTGTTCATCACCAACGTGGCACCTGCGAAAAATCGTGGGGAGAAATTGTATACTACGGCAGCACGCTCATTGAAAAGCATATTGAAGCGCATGCGCTTGGCTTTCTTTCTCTCACCATTCACAGTAAACTTATTACGGTTGTAAACCACGAAGTTGGGAAGTGCAGAGAAATGGAGCAACCATTTCTTGCCAAGCACAAGGTTATAGCCATAGCCACCACCTATGCCGAAGTGCCCCACATCAATGCGTACATCGGGGGCATTAGGGTTCTTCGCTCTCAACTCGTCGTTTGTCCTGATGCTTCCGCCCTGATAACTGAAGCCAACGAGCCATGAACCAGCCGAGCGCAGTTGAACATACGACTGTGAGAAGGCAGCAGGAAAGGAGAAACGGCGGTTGTTGAAAGTGTAATACACCGCCAGGTTGAGCACTTTCAAGGTGACATCGCCTGACTCCATGTGTTGCAGTCCGTTGCGCTCGATATCTCCCGCCAGGGTGGTGGAACGTTGATAACTGGCATCAATGCTCAGGCGATTGCTATAGTAGTTGAAGTTGAATTCGTAATCCTTATAAATCCCCTTCAATTTGGCGGGATTGACAGACAAACCCAAGCCTATTCCACGATACGAGGCACCCAAGGAGATGGTAGTCTTATGGCTGGTGCTGAGGTCGGCCTTAGAATAGATGTCGTTGACAGTCCCCTTCGCATGAAAAGTGCAGCCTGTCTGGTTAGCCCTCAACTTCAGAGTCAGGCGTCCCACTGGGCGCACCACATAATTGGTGTCGTAGGGAGTCTTGTAATAACGGGCAGTCAGTGCGCTGTCCATCCGTTCCCTACGCTGACGCTGGTTGAGTTTTTGGGCGGCAGTTTCCGTCATCATACCACACAACAGCATGGCCACTATCATCACTTTCTTCATGATCATCTGCCCCGCCATCTAAAACAACTTTTGTGCAAAGTCATGCAGCGACTTCCGCCATACCTGCCACTCATGGTCGCCGGGGAAAGTGTTGAAGGTGACAGCCAGCCCCGACTGCCGCATGGAGGCGACGGCTTCCTGGGTATGCGACAAGCGCGGGTCGTCGGTGCCAACAGAGATATAGAACAACTTCAGCGCCTTGTTATACTTTTCATGTTGCGAGAGAAGACCAGGCATGGCGGCTTCCGCATCAAACGCCTTGGTCTCACGGATGCCACCAAAGACACCTGTGCTGAACACACCGATGTAACTGAAGAGTTCGGTATGCTGCAATCCAACAAAGAACGACTGGCCACCGCCCATGGAAAGACCCGAAAGTGCACGGTGCTGTGGGTCGGGGAGCGTGCGGAAACTCTGTTCCACATAAGGTATGATTACCTCGGTAAGTTCTTCCTCAAAACCTTTCATCCCCTGGATGGAATAGCCAAAGCCGGCACCGGGAACAGTGATGTTTCCATTCGACATCACGACAATCATCTCCTTGGCCTTGCCCTCGGCAATCAGGTTGTCGAGGATATGGTTGGTCTTTCCCTGGAGCGTCCATCCTGATTCGTCCTCGCCTCCCCCATGCTGCAGGTAAAGCACAGGATAGCGCTTGCTGCCCGTGGAATAACTGGCTGGCGTGTATACATACATCGTGGCATACGCCTTCCTCACCTTAGAGAAATAGGTGACGATGCTCACCCTGCCATGTGGCACGTCCTTGACGTCGTAGAAACTGCAGCCTTCCTCTGGAATGTCGATGGCACTGGTCATCCTCCCACAACCGAAATAACTCTTGCTGGCTGGGTCTGACAGGTCCATACCCCCCAAAGTGAACCAATAATAATGAAAGCCCGGCACCAACGGCTTGGTATGTGCAAGCCAAGTGCCGTCGGCCTGTTTCTCAAACCGGCAAGCCGGGTCGAGCGATACCTTCATCTGGCTAAGGTCTTCGTTTGAACGGATGGAGAACTCCACGCTATTGTCGGGCAATACATGTGGATATCCCTTGGTATTGATGTTGGTTTGTGGGACGATGAAATCCTGTGCGCCTGCAGTCATGTAGCAACCAAGGACACCCAACAATAACAACATCTTTCTAATCTTTATCATCGTATATCGTTTATCTATGTAAAAAGAATACAGCATGAGATAGATATGCACTATTTTTTACCAACACGTTTTGTGATGTCGATGGCACCCGTTGGACAAACGAGCCGACAGAGGTGGCAACCCACACATTTCGTACCAATGATTCTCGGTTGGCGACTGGCAGGGTCGAACGAGATGGCCTGATGGCCACCATCACGGCATGAGAGATAGCAACGTCCGCAACCTATGCAACGCTCACGGTCTATCTTCGGATAGACCATCGTTTCGCGGTCGAGGTCGGAAGGCAGCACAAAGTTGGGGAGTTGTTCACCCACGAGTTGGTCAAGATGCTCGATACCACGGTCTCTCATATAGGTTTGCATGCCCAGGATAAGGTCATCGATGATGCGGTAGCCATACTCCATGACAGCGGTGCAGACCTGTACGTTTCTGCAGCCCAACTGAATAAACTCCAATGCATCACGCCATGTCACTATGCCACCGATACCACTGTACTGCATTGTCTTTATGATGGGGTTGGTGGCCATCTCGTAGATGAAACGCAGCGCGATAGGCTTGATTGCCTTACCGCTATAGCCAGAGACGGTAAACTTATCGTTTACTGTAGCCTTTGCCGACATTGTCACACTCTTAATGGTATTGATGGCCGAGATGGCATCGGCACCGGCAAAATAGCACCCCATGGCAGGTTGGTTGATCTGTGTGATATTAGGAGTCATCTTCGGGATGACCGGGATGCTGACATTGCGTTTCACATAGGCCGTGTAGAACGTGACGAGTTCGGCATCCTGCCCAACGTCGCTGCCCAAACCTGACAATCGCATCTGCGGACAAGAAAAATTGAGTTCCACCGCATCGCAGCCTGCATCCTCAGCCATTTTCGCCAGTTCTATCCACTCCTCCTCAAACTGCCCCATTACCGACGCCACAACAATCTTCGTGGGGTAATTCTTTTTCAAATGGCGGAGGATATCGAAATCCACTTCATGGGGGTTCTCCGAAAGTTGTTCCATGTTGCGGAAACCGGCAAAGGCGTTGCCCTCCTTCACGGCATCAAATCGTGGCGACACCTCGCGGATGTCCTGCTTGCATATAGTCTTGTAGAACACGCCTCCCCACCCCATCTCAAAGGCTCTTGCCACCATCTCATAATTGGTGCAGATTGCCGAGGACGCAAGGAAAAACGGATTCTCACAGTGAATGCCGCAAAAATCAATGGCGAGTGATGGCATGAGTGCATCATCCATGGAGCAGGCTGGCTCTTTCATTGCCAAGGCTGCCAGTTCACGAATGCGGACAGGACGGTCGTAATGGATACAGGCCTTTTCGGCATTATTCAAATCTTCCTCACTGCAGTCTGCCAACCAGTGCTGTGCCACTCGTATATTGTCAAACCGCATGGCTCGCAAGGCACGTGCCGGGTCACCCTTCTTACATACTTTCGAGCAGGGTGCATCCTCGCACAATAAGCATCGTGTTGTTTCTTCTTGAATGTGTAACATTGGCTTTAACTGATGAGAATATAACTGTTTTCAATGATGTAGAGTAGTCGTACATAACATGATTTCCGATGGAAGAGAAATATCCCATCCATACCAAATGCCAAATTTAAGGATTCTTTTTCAATAATACAAGAAAGTAGTAGTTTTTTTGTTTTTTGCAGAGAAAGATATATCCCAGTCACCAATGATGGTTTACCAGTCAACAATGAGAGGGTGCCTGTTGATCAGTAAGTGACCCTTTCCTGTTGCCATAAGAACGCGATTTCTCACAAAATAATGACAATTAGGTATTGTCTTGATGCAGGAATTATCGTACATTTGCACCGTTATACAACATGTAGAAAACAAGCAGATAAAAACAACAATGGAAACCATACTTATCGGGCTGTTAATCCCTATGGCGGGCATTATCTTAGGCTCTTCACTCGTATATCTCACCAAGAGAGAGATGACGGGAACTTTACAAAAGACATTGATGGGATTTGCTGCCGGCGTGATGGTGTCGACCTCCTTCTGGTCGTTGCTCCTGCCCTCGATGGAGATGGAGACAGGCACCACGAAATGGGCTATCTTACCAGTTGCCGGTGGGTTCTTGCTGGGAATGGCATTCCTCCTACTCCTCGATATGCTTACACCTCACCTACATTTCGATGCGAGTACACCAGAAGGTCCGAAAGCCCACCTCTCGCGTACCACTATGCTGATGCTGGCAGTCACCATCCATCACATTCCAGAGGGAATGGCCATTGGTGTGGTGCTTGCTGGAGCCGCACAGGGGAATGCCGACATTTCGATGACAAGCGCGCTTATCGTTTCATTGGGAATGGCGATACAAAACATTCCCGAGGGGGCCGTGGTGTCTGTGCCGATGCATGCCACCGGACATTCACGCACGAAATCGTTTCTGCTGGGATGTCTGAGTGGACTTGCCCAGCCTTTCGGTGCATTAGTGGTGATTTTTCTCGCCTCGATGTTTGTGCCCCTCCTGCCATGGCTGCTCTCCTTCGCTGCGGGAGCCATGCTCTATGTAGTGACCGAGGAACTGATTCCTGAGGCGTCGAGCGGCCGCCACACCAACCTGAGCACTATAGGATTTGCTGTAGGTTTCGTGATGATGATGGTTCTCGATGTCGTGCTGGAATGACCTCCACCCTACTCTTTCCCTTTAACATGGCAACCTATCAACTCCACAAAAAGCGGTATTTGTTTGCATAGAAACAGGAAAATTCCTATTTTTGCAGAAACAATCAAACTTTAATGACAATGAACTACATTAACCGCCTTTTCACTGTAATGATGATGCTGGCCTTTGTCTGCCACATTTCTGCCCAAATAGACTACGACAAGCAAAACCAAGCACAAAATTGGTATGCCGACAGATGCGAAGGAGCCATCCTGCGCTTTGAGGGCAACCGCCAGAATAGCAGCAAACTGCCGCAGAAATTCTGTATTATCCCTTACCAACAAGCCTCCCCATTAGGATTTGCGATGGTTATCGCCCCATATGACGAAAGCGAACTCATCATGTTCACTCCCAACGGCAACGACCTCAAGGCACAAAGAATCACTAAGGACGTTATCCCCGACGAGACTTATTGGGACACGTTCTCCAACCTTGGACGTTATCGCTCCAAGAGCAGCGACATCACCCTAAGGGAGCGCCCCTTACCCGTCAGAGAGTTGAACATTTCGGGTAACTCGTTTGTGTCGGTGATAGACGAAGAACGCATCAACGACATCAAGGCCTACAACCAGATGATGTTCAAGCCCCACTGCAACGGCGTGCGTCTGGTCAAGCAAGACCACAACACGAAGACCGACTCTGAAGGTACCCTTATCAAAGACGAGATGCAGTATACGTTCAAACTCAACAACCCGTCGGTTGTCTCCAAGATGTTCCGGGGATATAAAAACGAGGAAGCATGCCCATGGGTGGTGAAAAGCAGTTTCTTCAACAACCACCAACTATTGCAATACAGCCGATGGAAGGACGGTGAGCCAGTGAAGAAAGCCACTGCCGATGTGTGCCGTATCATCAGTTCCTATTATGGAGGGCGGCCAATCAAAGACACGAGATGGCTTGCCACGATTGAATCGGGCGAGCGTTCATTCTATGCCGTGCAGTTAGAGAACCAAGGTACTGACGCCTTGGCTGCCTTGGTATGCATAGGCGAGGGCGAGGTGGCTTCGACGTGGGATTTCCACGGCACTGTAGACCCTGGTCAGGAAAACCAGTCGATATGGTTTGTTGACGACGAAGGCGATTTCATGAGCCATGCCCCTGAAATCCACTGTATTTGCACCACTGATGAAGGCATGGAACTCTATATCCGCTTGTTTGGTGGTGAGAGCGTGCAATATTACATCCTACGTGAGATGGGGCCGGTGTTGATGGAAATCCAGGTAGACTACTGGATTTACGTTTGGGACTAATCACAGGCTGCAACTTCCCTGTACTGCCACATCCTGACTATTTTCGGATGCTCCTCAGCAAGTCGGCCTTGCCATCATCGATGAGTTTGAGCACGAGTTCGCCGAAGAGGGTGTTCTGCCAGGCAAACCATGAACGGGTGAACTGGGCAGCATCGTCTTTGTGGAACGACTCGTGAATGAACCCTGTGCCATTGTCGGTATCGACAAGCATTTGGAGACACGTTGCTATCTCCTTGTCGTCCTGGCTGGTGAAAGCCCGCATTATTATCGACATAGGCCACACCATGTCGTAGCCGATATGGGGACCACCTATCCCCTCTCCTGCTCTGCCCCTGAAGAAATATGGATTGTCCTCACTCCATACAAAGCGTCGCGTATTCTGGTAAATGGGATCATCGATGTCAACGTCGCCAAGATAGGGCATCGCCAACAGACTAGGCACATTGGCATCGTCGGACAAGAGTTGGTTGCCGAAACCATCCACCTCATAAGCATAGATATCGCCATACTTGCGATGGTGGCAGATGGCATATTGCTTCAAAGCGTTCTCCACTTCATCGGCAAGGAGAGTGAAATCTGATGCGAATGTAGCGTTATGGTTCACCGTGGTGAGCACCTCGGCAATTTTCCTCAATGACGACACGGCGAAGAAATTCGACGGGACAAGGAAGAGAAACACCGTGGCATCGTCGGAAGGACGGAAGACAGAGGATATCAGTCCGACAGGCTTCACGGGGTTGCCATACCCGTCATTGCACACCGTGTCGTACTGGCGGTTGGTGTTGCGCATGAATCGGTAAGGTCCTTTGTCGCCCTTGCGCTGCTGTTCGCGGAAAGTCTTCAGTATCTTCGAGACGGCCTCCATCCACAGGTCACCAAAAATGGACGTGTCGCCTGTCACCTTCCAGTAGTAGTAGGCCAACCGGATGGGATAGCAGAGCGAGTCGATTTCGTATTTCCGCTCATGCAAGTAAGGCGTCATCGAGGTGTAGTCGCTCTCCCACTCACTGCCAGTAGGCCCAAAGTTGAATGCATTGGCATAAGGGTCGATACAGATACACTTGAGTTGGCGCAGGATAGTGCCCCTCACCATCTTGCGCAATTTCTCGTCGGTCTTTGCAAACGGCACATACGGCCACACCTGCGCACCGGAGTCTCTCAGCCACATGGCATGGATATCGCCCGTATAGACAAAGGTGTCGTCATCGCCGTCCTCTGTGGTGGAATAATGGATGGTCGTATCGAGCGTATTGGGGAAGCAGTTCTCAAACATCCACGCCAGATAAGGTGCATCGTGAAGCAAGGCTTTCACTTCCTTGATTTTCTTTTCTATCGATTCCGAGGCAAACAGGCGCTGTTCGGGGGCAGGGCGCCGTGTAGTACGGATATTGTCGGCCGGCAAGGCTATGGCCTGTGCATATGTTTTGACCTGCTGTTGGTCTTGAGCCACGACAGTGGTGGAGGTAAGCACAAACGACAGCAAGAACAGGATGCGGGTGATGGTCTTCATGATGACTTGATGGTAAAGTGGTTGATTTAAAAAAAAGGGAAAGACACGAGGTCTTTCCCCTTATAAAAATGGTTGAATGAAGGTTCAGTCGAGTTTCAGGCTCTTCTTGATGGCCTCAATCTGCTCCATACCTTCTTCGTTGCAACGGTCATAGCATCCGGCACACTTCATCGTGTTCTTCACCTCGATGTAGAACTTGATTTTGGGCTCGGTACCCGACGGACGCACACTCACTTTCGTGCCATCCTCGCAGAACCACTGCAGCACATTGCTCTTGGCAGGCATGTCGATGGGCTTTACGTTGCCCTCGACATCGATCTGCTCCAGTTTCTGGAAATCCTTCTGCAGCACA
>JAEEGI010027098.1_pt1 | contig 10989 bp, 11 predicted proteins | sample 8958751 | NCBI WGS metagenome assembly JAEEGI01 (sample SAMN16246545, study PRJNA631951) | gut metagenome | biome: gut microbiome; feature: rumen; material: KS-attached | host: Bos | place: Iran: Karaj | collected 2018-10 | reverse complement strand
GGATTTTCAGTCCATTGCTCTACCACCTGAGCTAAGGCACCATCTCGCGATTAGCGACTGCAAAATTACGGCAAAGTTTTGAAACACACAACCTTTTTGCTCACTTTTTTGAAAAAAATTCATCGGTATTAATCTATAGCGCTGATTTTCAGTCTAATCTAGAACAAGAGAAATATAGGGCGTATTTTATATCATTATTTTTCGTGGTCGAGAGTGCTCGTAATACGGAAAAAATGTGTAATTTCGTCAGTTTTTACGAATGTTCAGTTTTGGCAATGGAGAAACTCTTGCACTACATCTGGCAACACCGTCTGTGGAACTATGCCGACATGATGACCAACGATGGTCGCCGTGTGCGTGTCATCGACGTGGGGTTGCACAACACCGATGCCGGTCCCGACTTCTTCAATGCCAAGGTAGAAATCGATGGCCAGATGTGGGTGGGCAACATCGAGATACATGTGCGAGCAAGCGACTGGAAACGCCACCACCACGACACCGACCCTGCCTACGACAACGTGATTCTGCACGTGGTGCAGAAGGACGATGCGCCGGTCTATCGCACCAATGGCGAGCGCATTGCGCAAGTCGAACTCAGGGTACCGCCTCAGTTCAACGAGCAATATGAGGCGTTGGTCAATGCCAAACAAGATGTTCCGTGCCTGTCACGTATCAAGGAGGTGCCTCGGCTCACTATCACCGAGTGGGTTGAGCGTCTTGCCTTCGAGCGTCTGCTCGACAAGGCGGACCGTGTGCGCCATATGCTGGAACAACTTGCAGGCAATTGGGAAGAGGTGTGCTATATCACGCTGGCACGCACCTTGGGTTTCGGCATTAATAACGACGCCTTCGAACGTCTTGCCCGTTCCACACCACTTAGGCTTCTGGGCAAGCATATCGACTCGCTGCTGCAGCTAGAGGCGTTGCTCTTCGGTCAGGCTGGCATGCTCGACCCGTCGCATCATCCGGCCGATGCCTATTACCAGCAGCTATGCAAGGAGTACCGATTTCTGGCCAACAAGTTCTCGCTCAACCCCATTGACCCTCAGGCGTGGAAATTGTTCCGCATCAGACCGCAGAATTTTCCATATCGCCGCATTGCCATGATGGCGCACTTCCTGGAAGGCGGTTTCCAGCTCATGGCCCGCATCATCGATGCTGCCGACGAGAAAGCGTTGCGTCAACTCTTTGAGGTGAATCTCACGGGTTATTGGGCGCAGCACTACACCTTCGGTAATCCCGTGTCGCAACCCGCCAAGGCATTGGGCAACAGCTCTATTGATATAGTGCTGATTAACACGGTTGCGCCGTTGCTCTATGCCCGCGGCGAACTCACGGGCGACTATGCCTTGACTGAAAAGGCAGTATCGTTACTTGAGGCACTCAAACCCGAGAAGAACTCGATTGTAGATAACTTCGCCTTTGCAGGCATTCCCTGTAACGATGCCCTCACCTCACAGGCGCTCATCCAGCTCAAGCGCAACTATTGCGAAAGCCACAAGTGCATCTATTGCAAGATAGGGCACTGGCTGCTGAGTGAAACGATACATCAAAACAACAACTAAATAAACATTCAAACTATGAAAAGAATTGCTTTATTCTTTAGTGCTGTAGCACTGTTCTGCTCATCGGTTCATGCCGAGCAGATTGTACCTATCAAGTATGGTGACTTCGAGAATTGGATTACCCGTGAAATCAAGGAGTCGGGTATTATTGGTGGCAAGGAAAAGACCGTCTATGCCATTGGTCCTAACCAAACCATTAAAGGTTCTGTTGCTTACACCAATAAGGGTGGCTCGCCTTGGGCTTCGTCGAACATCATGGCGAAGGTGATGGGTGTTACCAAAACCAGCAATGCCGTGTTCCCCGACAAGCACAACGGCGGACGCTGCGTGAAACTCACCACCATGCTCGACCATGTCAAGGCTATCGGCATCATCAACATGGACGTGCTGGTGTCGGGAACCATCTTCCTGGGTGAGATGCTCGAGCCCATCAAGAGCACCAAGAGCCCCTATAGCAAGATGAACATGGGCATCCCCTTCAAGCAGAGGCCCAAATTCTTGCAATTTGACTACCGCGTGGTGGCTCCCGGAGGTGCTCCCATCTATTCGAGTGGTTTTGGAAAGAAGAAAACACTCACAGGTCAGAAGGACTATGCCGAGGTATTCATCCTGTTGCAACGCCGCTGGGAAGACGCCAAGGGCAACATCCACGCCGCCCGCGTTGGCACTGGCCGCGAACGCTTTGGCAAGACCACCACAGGCTGGGTGAATAAGCACCGCATTCCCATCTGGTACGGCGACATCACCGGCCATGCCGGCTACAAGCCCTATATGGGCCTCATCAACAGCAAGGACAAGACCTACTATGCCAAGAACAGCAAGGGCAAAATGGTGCCCATCCAAGAAGAGAAGTGGGACGATGCCAATGCTACCCCCACCCATGTAGTGGTGATGATCTCGTCGGGCTGCGGTACTGCCTATACCGGCACCGTGGGCATGACGCTGTGGGTCGACAATGTGAGCTATGTGCTCTGATACACAGCCGTCTCGCAATATGAAAATTGCCATCATCAACGGCCCCAACCTGAATCTCGTGGGAGTGCGCGAGCCGCACATCTACGGCACCACATCGCTCACCGATTATCTCGAGTCGCTACGGAGCAAGTATCCCAGTGTGGAGTTCAGCTTCTTCCAGAGCAACCACGAGGGTGACCTCATCGACGAGATTCAGATTCAAGGATTCGAGTGTGAGGGCATTGTGCTCAATGCCGGTGCCCTCACGCACTATTCCTATGCCCTTGCCGACGCCGTGCGCGCCGTGGAGACGCCCGTCATCGAGGTGCACATCAGCGATGTGAACGCGCGCGAACCCTTCCGCCGCATCTCGGTCATCAAAGATGCCTGTGTGGCGGTGATTGCCGGCTTCGGTCTCAAGAGCTACGACATGGCAGTAGAGTGGTTTATCGAGAACGCAAACTGACACCATGGACGAAGCACTTGAAGCCTATATTCAATCGCATATCGAGGCCGAGCCTGAGAATCTGCAAAGACTTGATCGCGACACGCACCTGCGGCTGCTCTATCCCCGCATGTGTTCGGGTCACATCCAGGGTCGCCTGCTCAAGATGCTGGTGCGCATGATCGACCCGCTCAATGTGCTTGAACTGGGCACCTACTCGGCCTACTCGGCTCTGTGTCTGGCCGAAGGTCTCACCCGCGAAGGTGCCCACATCGACACGATAGAGATTGACGACGAACTCGAAGATTTCATCCGTGAACACCTGAAGCAGTCGCCCTATGGCAGCCGCATCACCCTGCACATAGGCGACGCGCTCGACATTGTGCCAACGCTGGGCAAGCAGTACGACCTGGTGTATGTTGATGCCAACAAGCGGCACTATCCGCAATACTATGATCTGGTGATGCAATACCTGAAGCCGGGTGGATTCATCATCGCCGACAATACCCTGTGGGACGGCAAAGTGGCCGAACCTGAGCACAAGCAGAGCGACCGCCAGACACAGGGCATCGTGGAATTTAATCGCATGGTAGCCCATGACCCACGTGTGGAGGTGGTGATCGTACCCGTGCGCGACGGCCTCACCCTCATCCATAAGCGCTAATCAGGTTTTTGGAAATAGAATCGGTATCCATTTTTTTTGCTTTTTTCAATAAAACTACGAATAATAATATTTTTTTTATATAAATTTGTGGTTTAGCAACAAGTTTGCACGGTGAGAAGTGGCCCGAGTTTGCCAACTCCGTCGACCTGTTCAAGGCTCTGAACACGGGAAATGCCTATTTGGTTGTCGACAAGTCGCTGCTTGGCAACGACAATGCTTCGCCCGTCAAATTCGACATCTGGGAGACTGACATTCGTGGTGATGTGACCGGGGATGGCAAATTGAATGTCTCAGACGTCACCGCACTCATCAACATCATTTTGGGGATTAGTGATGAGAAATTCGTGATTATTGAAAGAACATTATAAATCGAACTAATTATGAAGAAGATAGCGTTAATCATGGCGATTGCAGCGCTGATGGTGAGTTGCCGTACAACAAGTGGCGTGACCAACGGCATGAGCAAGGCCGAACGTGAGGCCTATGTTGCCGAACAGGTGTATAATGGCTTGAACGAATTACACTATACCATTGAGGTGAGTCACATGACTCAGCGGCGTGGTGGCATGCGCACGTTGTCGGGCGGATATGAACTGGAGATAAAAGGCGACACGGTGATATCATATCTGCCCTACTTTGGCGATGTATATGCCGGCAGAACTGTTCCCTATGGCCAGCAAAAGGGTCTGAATTTCACGAGCCGCATCTATAACTATGCAGCCGTGATGGAGAAGCAGGGCGAGTATCGCATTCAGTTTGAAACCGAGACTGATGAAGACCGTTACCTTTACACCATCCAACTCTTTGACAACGGCAAGAGCTACATCGATGTGCTTGGCGAGAACCGTACCAGTATCTCGTTCATAGGCAATATGAAGATAGCTTATTGAGTGCGGTTGGCTTAAGAAAAGGAGCAAATGTGCAACTTTTTTGCCCATAGTGTGCCATTTTAATCATATAAAATGGTTAACTTTGTGTGCAGTTACAATCATAAAAAACGTATCAAAGAAATGAATTTACTGAAACACTTGTTGTTGCTGCTGTGTTGCTCGGCTGTGCTGACCACAGGAGCCTGTAATAAATCGGAGAATACTGGGAGTGCCGCCGGCCCCGCTGCTCAAGTGACCAAAACGCAACCAGTGATGACGGGTGCCGCCCGCACCGACCAGTATGTGCCGCTGCTCAAGGGCAAGCGCATAGCCCTGTTGAGCAACCAAACCGGCATGGTGGGTAACAAGCACGTGCTCGATGTGATGCTTGAGAAAGGGCTGAATGTGGTAGTCATTTTCTCGCCTGAGCACGGATTTCGTGGCAAGGCCGATGCTGGTGAACATGTGAGTAGCAGCGTCGACGAGAAGACGGGAATTCCCATCGCCTCGCTCTACGACGGCAAGTCGCGATACCCAAGCAAGGAGACGATGGACAAGTTTGACGTGATTGTCACCGACCTGCAAGATGTGGGACTGCGCTTCTACACCTATTATGTAACGATGATCAACCTGATGGAGGCCGCTGCCGAGCACGGTAAGGATTTCGTGGTCTTCGACCGCCCCAACCCCAACGGCATGACTGTCGATGGCCCCATCTTGGACATGAATCTCAAGAGCGGTGTGGGTCGTCTGCCCATTCCCACCGTCTATGGCATGACTATGGGAGAACTTGCCCTGATGGCCAATGGCGAGGGTTGGCTCAAGCACGGCGTGAAGGTGAAGAACTTGCAGGTGATACCCTGCAAGAACTACACGCACCAGACACGCTATCAGCTACCCATAGCCCCGTCACCCAACCTGCCCAATATGCTCTCGATTTACCTTTATCCCTCGTTGTGCTACTTCGAGGGCACGACGGTGAGCCTGGGTCGTGGCACCGACTTCCCCTTCCAGTGCTATGGGCACCCGCAGATGACGGGTTACGACTTCTCGTTCACACCAGTGAGCCGCTTTGGTGCCAAGACTCCGCCGCAACAGGACAAATTGTGCCACGGTGTGGACCTGCGCGGCCTTGACCCCGAGACTGTGATAGCACAAGGCATCAATCTGGAATATGTGATAGATGCCTACAACAACTTGAAGAAGGCTGGTGCGCAGTTCTATCTGAAGAGTAATTTCTTTGATCTGCTGATGGGCAATAAACGCGTGCGTCAGATGATAGCCGAGGGTAAAACCGCTGCCGAAATCAAGGCCACCTGGAAGGAGGGCATCGAAATCTTCAAAAAGCAGCGCCAGCCCTATCTGCTTTATCCCGAATAACTCAACTCATAACTAAAAATTGATAACTATTCACTATTCACCATTCTACTAAAAAATTATGAACAACGCTTGGATTGTACTTGCCACCATAGTTGGCTATTTCATACTCTTGTTTATCATTTCGTGGCTTGCCTCGCGCAAGGCCGACACTTCAACAGCGCTCACCGGTGGCCGGCAGGCACCGTGGTTCATTGTGGCCATTGCCATGATAGGCGCACCCATCTCAGGTGTGACCTTTGTTTCGGTTCCCGGTCAGGTGGCTACGAAGTCATTTGCCTATATGCAGATGGTGCTGGGTTTTGCCGTGGGCTACTTTGTGATAGCCTATGTGTTGGTGCCGCTGTTTTTCAAGCGCAACCTGGTGTCGATTTACGGCTACCTGGAGCAGCGATTTGGAGCGAGCACACACAAGACGGGAGCCTGGTTCTTCTTCGTGAGCAAGATGCTGGGCGCGGCCGTGCGCTTCTTTGTGGTGTGCGTCACGCTGCAGCTGCTGGTGTTTGACCCGCTGGGCATTCCCTTCGTGTTCAACATCATCGTGACCATTGCGCTCATTTTCCTATACACGCTGCAGGGCGGTGTGAAGACGGTGATATGGACCGACACGCTCAAGTCGTTCTGCCTCATCATGTCGGTGGTGCTGTGCATCTACTTTATCGCTAAAGGCTTGGGTTACAACTTGGGCGAGATGTGCTCGGCGATTGCCAACGACGACTCGTCGCGCATCTTCTTCTTCGATAACCCCAAGGAGGGCACCTATTTCTGGAAGCAGTTCCTGGCTGGTATCTTCATGGTGATAGCCATGACAGGACTTGATCAGGACCTGATGCAGCGCACCTTGGCGAGCAAGAACGCTCACGAGTCGAAAAAGGGCCTGATAGTGAGTGGTATTGTGCAAGTGTTTGTAGTGGGGCTGTTCCTGGTGCTGGGCACATTGTTGCTGCTCTACAGCCGCAAGAATGGCATTGAGATACCGCAAAAGACCGACGAACTCTTTGGCAAGGTGGCCTTCCACAGCACTATTCCCGTGGTGGTTGGTGTGCTGTTTATCTTGGGTCTTGTATCGGCGGCCTACTCGGCTGCAGGTTCGGCTCTTACGGCACTGACTACATCGTTCACCGTCGACATTCTCAAGACCGACCAGAAGGGCGACGATGCCCAGTTGGCTCGCACCCGCAAACTGGTGCATGTGTGCATGGCGGTGTGCATGGGTGTGGTTATCTATGTGTTCTATCTGCTGAGCAGTGAGGATGCCATCAGTGCGGTTTATAGCATTGCCAGTTACACCTATGGTCCCATCTTGGGCCTGTTTGCCTACGGTATGTTCTTCAAGGGCAATGTGCGCGACAAGTGGGTGCCCGTTGTATGCATCCTTGCGCCGGTGCTGAGCTGGGTGATGCAGTGGTCGCTCAACAAGTATTGTGACTATCAGGTGGGCTTCGAACTGCTGCTCTATAATGCAGCCTTCACCATCATTGGCCTGCTGCTGTTGCGCACTGGCAAAAAACCTGGAGCCAGCAAGGAGCAAGAAGTGTGATCCCATAAACCTTGAAACCATGGCACGCAGAAACCTTATTTCGGTCTACATCTGGATTGTAGACACTATTCAGCGCTATGGGGCGCTCACACTGGCACAGCTTAACGAGTTGTGGGTGAAATCGTCGGCGGGCGATGGCAATCCCATACCCCGCCGCACCTTTTTCCATTACCGTGATGCCATCGAGGAGATGTTCAACATTTCCTTGAAGTGCAACCGCTCGACCTTTGAATACTATATAGATGAAGAGGAGAGTGAGAACGACTCGCGCATGCAGCAGTGGCTGCTCGACAGCATGTCGATGAGCGGCATGTTAAGCAACTCGCGTGACATCTCACACCGCATTGTGCTTGAGAATGTGCCGTCGGCGCGCCAGTATTTGTCGGTGGTAATCGATGCCATGCGCGACAACCAGCGCATCAAGTTCAGCTATAAGTCCTACAAGCGTGTGAATGCCGTAGACGGCATCGTGATAGAACCTTACTTTGTGAAGATTTTCAAGCAGTTGTGGTATGTGGTGGGCATGAATGTGAAAGACGGTATGATCAAGACTTATGCGCTCGATCGCATGTCGAAACTGGTTATTACTCAAGATACCTTCAAGATGCCCGAGGGTTTTGACCCCGTCGATTTCTTCAAGGACTGCTTTGGCATCACCACGAGCCACACAGCCGCCAAGGATATTGTGCTGCGCGTGTCGCCCACCCAGGCCAAGTACTTCAGGGCCTTGCCGCTGCACCCCTCGCAACAGGAGGAGATTCACGACAGTTATTCGATTTTCTGCTACAAGATGCGCATGACCTACGACCTGAAAGAGGAGATTATGTCGCACGGCAGCGATGTGGAGGTGATGTCGCCACCCGAGCTTAAGACCCAGATTGTGAGTGAACTTAAAAAGGCCCTCTCCAACTACTGACACATCGTGACATGCGGCTGCAAAGTAATAGGAGGCAGGGAGTTGACCCCTGCCTTTTGTCATTAATGCTCTGGTGGTGTAAGTTAGGGCTTATGGTTGAAGATTTGCTGAGGGAGGAGACCGCGTGCCTTCTTGTGAAGGTGGATGAGTGCTGGGATGTTGACCGATAGGATTAAAGTGCCGATGAGCACATAAGTAGTGGAAGGCACAGCGCTATTTACCTTGAATTGCCACAGAGCGATGAGTGTGATGAACATGGTGAATAGCATGAGAATGGTGACGGCCAGCACGATGTTGAAACGTTGCACCGAAGGCGGATAGATGATGGGGTGGGGTTTATCGTCGGGGCTGGGGTGGAGACCACCTGTATGCAACTTGTAGATGACATATCCCGAAACGATGAAGAGCACAAAAAGGAAGATAGACCAGAAGAGGAAGCGGTTCTCGATGCGGGTCATGTTGTCGACCGTGAAGGTCATGGGATAGTTGGTGTCGCTGGGGTAGAAATAGGTGATTGAGTCGTTTTCCCAGTCGTGGAAGGGACTGTAGTGTGTATAGGACTCATAGTAATACACCCGTTTGTGTGCGCAGGCCATGACGCCACAGGAATAGTAGCCGCCGGCATCACGGTGGCGCTCCTTAAAAGCTAGGGCCTCGTGACCGTAGGTCTTGTCTAAGGTTTTGGTGTCGAGGTTCTTGAAATAGGGCAGTTGTGCGTTGAGCTTCTTGATGAGAGTAGGCTCGTGGTTATAGATGCCCTGATACTTCTTGGCAAGTTCAAACACATTGATGTGGATGATTTCGGTCACATTGCCAATGGGTGTGGTGTGTGATTTCTGGTAGGCGCAGAGCAGTTTGCCGCCGCTGCGCTCCTCGAGGCGGGCTTTGAAATCGGCAGGTATGTTGAATTTTTCGAAATCCTCGTTGCGTGGTTCGTTGACGCTGAACAGTCCGTCTTCGTAGGTCGACCAGGGCCCATTGCCCAATCGCTTGTCGGAGTGATAATAGATGGCGACTGAGAGCAGTGAGGTGGCAGCCAGCAGCATGATGGCGAGTAACTTGTGATTGGACGAGGTGTGCCGCCAAAATCGCTTGATGGCAACTGTGAATGATCTTATTTCATAATTCCAATCCATGAGGTGCTCAGTTTAGACGTCGCCTGACAATGACCGAAGTGACCAGTGAAGTGAGGAAACCGATGAACGCTACGAGGGCAAAGACAATGACCACATCGGTCCACTCTACCTGTACAGGATAGGCCTGAATGATGACAGCCGACGGGTCGGCCGATAGTTTGAGCCACCCGAAGGTTTGCTGGCAGAGGCACAGGATGAGTCCCAGAACTATGCCGATACCTGCTCCGATGAGGGCGATAAGCCATCCCTCAAGCACAAAGATGCGGGTGATTTGCTTTTGCGAGGCACCCAAATTGCGCAGGGTGCTGATGCTCTCGTCTTTCTCGATGATGAGCAGCGAGAGGGCACTGATGACGTTGAAGGTGGCAATGATGAGGATGAAGGCGAGCAGCAGGAAGGTAATCCACTTCTCCATATTCACCAGTTTGTAGGACTCGGCTTGCTGCATGAGTCGGTTCTTGACTGTAAATGCAGGGCCAAGCATGGCGTTGATCTGTTTCATGACCTGCTCCTCGTTGGCATCGGGGGTGAGTTTAAGCTCAATCTGTGTAGCCTCGGAGGTGTAGTCGAAGAGTTCGCGGGCCAGGTCGATATGCACGAAGATGAGGTCTTCGTCGTAGTTCTTTTGCTGCAGTTGGAATACGCCACCGGTAAACACCGAGTCGGAGGTGAATGCGTTCATGGGGTCGTTGATGTTCACGCGGCCCTGCCTGCGTGGAGCAAAGAGCTGAATCATGCGCAGGTAACCGGGCCGTGCATTGAGTTTCACGGCAGGCCCAGTACCGATGACGGCGTAGTTCGACACATCATCGCGCAAAATGTAGTCACCATCGATGATGGCGCTCTTGATATCGTTGATGCGAGCATAGTCGTCGGGCACACCCTTGAGGCGCACGGGCATCTGGAAGTCGGCAAAGATTGCGAGTGCGTTGTCTTCAATCACGGGCAGAGCTATCTGCACGCCCGGAACGGTCTTGATGACCTGAATCACGCTGTCGGAGTCATTGATGGTCTTACCCTTGGTGGCGGTGATGGCAATTTGTGGGTCGAGCATCGAGAGACGGTCAGTAATCATGCCGCGGAAACCGTTGAACACGCTGAGCACGCACACCATTGCAGCCGTGGTAATCGCAACACCACCTATCGAGATGATCGAAATGATGTTGACGGCGCTATGGGCTTTCTTGGAGCGCAGGTAGCGGGCAGCTATTTTCAGCGGCAGACTCATGGGGGCAGATGTCGATTATCAGATGTCAGTTATCAGTTATCAGATGTCGATTATCAGATGTCAGAAATTAGTTATCTTCTACTTCGGGTTTGTCGGCAGCGGGTTTGTCGGCCTTGAGCAGTTCGTCGATGTGCTCGATGTAGTCGAGCGAATCGTCGAGGTAGAAGACGAGTTCTGGCGTTCGACGCAACTGGTAGCGCACGCGTTGTGCCAGGTTGTAGCGCACCTGCTTCTCGTTGTCGTTCACGTTCTTGACCACGGCGGCACCCTGATCGCTGGGGAAAACGCTGAGGTA
>JAEEGI010027094.1_pt1 | contig 10990 bp, 7 predicted proteins | sample 8958751 | NCBI WGS metagenome assembly JAEEGI01 (sample SAMN16246545, study PRJNA631951) | gut metagenome | biome: gut microbiome; feature: rumen; material: KS-attached | host: Bos | place: Iran: Karaj | collected 2018-10 | reverse complement strand
GGGCGTTGCCGCGCTGCTCCTTCTCGACGCGCTGGGCGCGCCGCAGGAGGCCGCGCTCGCGGACTATTACGCCTCCAACGCGGGCCTCGCGGCGGAGCGGGCGCGCACGGAGGAGCAGATGGCCGGGCGCTGGCCGCCGGAGACGCTGGACACGCTCTTTACGGTCAGCCCGCGCTTTCTCGGCATCTGGCAGCGGGCGATCGGCGATCGCTTCGGCGGCGTGCGCGGCTATCTGACCGACCGGCTCGGCGTGACGGCGGCGGAGATCGCCGCGCTCCGGGCGTATTATCTCGCGTAAGCGCGCGGGCGCGTTTTTTGCGAAAAACCGGCGCGCCCCCTTGACAAACGGCAGTTTTGCAATATAATGACCATAATTCCATGGCATGATAGAGGCGCGGCGAACATCAGTAGCCCCGGCGCACCGGCAGGGACCGGCGGGGCGAAAGGGGACGCCGCCGAAGGGCATCGCGGATCCCCGGCCGCGGCGCACCTGGGCCGTCGGAGAACATCCGCCGGACTGTCGCAGAGTGATTTGCGGAGCGCTGTCAGCAGCCGGTCCCGTCGTTTTCGGTTGTCATGAGCAGTCTTTGCGATTGCTCATGACATTTTATTTTTTGGGAGGTAATCTCATGGTCGGTACATTCTGGGCACTGGTGCCCCCGATCCTCGCCATCGTCCTGGCGCTGATCACGAAGGAGGCATACTCCTCGCTGTTCATCGGCGTGGTCGTCGGCGCGCTGTTCGTCGCGGGCGGCTCTCCGGTGGGGGCGCTGAACGCGCTCATCACCGACGCCGACGAGCCAGGCGGCATGATCGCCGCCGTCGCGGGCAACGCCGGCATTTTCATCTTCCTGGTGCTGCTGGGCATCATCGTGGCACTGGTCAATCTCTCCGGCGGCTCGGCGGCCTTCGGACGCTGGGCGGAGAAGAACATCAAGAGCCGTGTCGGCGCCATGCTGGCCACCTTCGTTCTGGGCATCCTGATCTTCATCGACGACTATTTCAACTGCCTGACCGTCGGCTCCGTTATGCGGCCCGTCACCGACAGCCACAAGGTGAGCCGCGCCAAGCTGGCCTATCTGATCGACGCCACGGCCGCCCCCGTCTGCATGATCGCCCCCGTGTCCTCCTGGGCCGCGGCAGTCTCGGCCACCGCGGACAAGCTGGACACCGGCATCTCCGGCATCCAGCTGTTCATCCGGGCGATCCCCTATAACTTCTATTCGCTGCTGACCTTCGTCTTCATCATCGCCATCGTGCTGATGAAGTTTGACTACGGCCCCATGAAGATGCACGAGATGGCCGCGCTGCTGGAGGGCAAGCTGGGCGGACAGGAGAGCGCCGATGAGGCCAAGGGCAATCCCAAGGGGCGGGTGCTCGACCTCATTCTCCCGGTCGTCGTCCTCATCATCTGCTGCACCGTCGGCATGCTCTACGTCGGCGGCTTCTTCGGCACCGACTGGTGGGGCGGCACCGACTGCGCCGGCGACTTCATCGGCGCCTTCGGCAACACGGACGCCTTCGTCGGCCTGCCCTGGGGCTCCATCATCGCGCTGATCCTCATCGTCATTTATTATCTCTGCCGCCGCGTGATATCCTTCAAGGACGCCATGGCCTGCGTGCCCAAGGGCTTCATCTCCATGGTGCCCGCCATGACCATCCTGACGCTGGCGGTCTCCCTGAAGAACATGACCAGCGCGCTGGGCGCCGCGGACTTTGTCCACGGTGTGATGGAGGGCGCCGCATCGGGGCTTTACGGCATGCTCCCCGCCGTCATCTTCGTCGTGGCCTGCGTGCTGGCCTTCGCCTCCGGCACCAGCTGGGGTACCTTCGGCATCCTGATCCCCATCGTCACCGCCGTCTTCCCCGGCGACAGCAAGCTGCTCATCATCGGCATCTCCGCCTGCCTCGCCGGCGCCGTTTGCGGCGACCACTGCTCGCCCATCTCCGACACGACCATCATGGCCTCCGCCGGCGCGCAGGTGGAGCACATCAACCACGTTTCCACCCAGCTGCCTTACGCGATCACCGTCGCGGCGGTCAGCTTCGTGACCTACATCTTCGCGGGCTTCATCCAAAACGCGGCGATCTCCATCCTGATCGGCGCCGTCCTCACGGTCGCGACGCTGTTCGTCCTGCGCGCCGTCACCGCGAAGAAGAAGGCGGAGTAAACCGCAGCATCCGCAAAAAAAGCCGCCCTGCGGGGCGGCTTTTTTGCGCATGATCCCGCGTGCGCGGGGGAGACTAACCGAAAAGGAGGGATCTCATGCGCATGACAAAAGAGGAGTACGCGGCCTATCTCCGCGCGAGGATGCCGCGCTCGCCGCTGGGGCGGGACCTGGCGCTCGCGTTCCTCGTCGGCGGGGCGATCTGCTGCGTCGGCCAGGGCTTCCACGACCTCTACGCCGCGCTCGGCGCCGCGCCGGCGGACGCCGCGAGCTGGATGAGCGTGACGATGGTGTTCCTCGGCGCGCTGGCCACCGGCCTCGGCGTGTACGACCGCCTCGCGCGCTTCGCCGGGGCGGGGACGCTCGTGCCGATCACGGGCTTCGCCAACTCCGTCGTGAGCCCCGCGCTGGAGTTCCGGACGGAGGGCCTGATCGCCGGCCTCGCCGCGAAGATCTTCACGGTCGCCGGGCCGGTGATCGTCTACGGGATGCTGGCGGGCGCGGCGTACGGGCTGATCTGCTGGCTCTCTTCTCTTGCCTGACCCGGCGTCAGCCGCCGGACGGGCGGCGAACAAAAAAAGAAAGCACCGAGGTGCTTTCTTTTTTTGTCGGGTCAGTGAATGGTCGCCTTCAGGCCGTAGCCGGTGAACAGCTCCTTGATGTGCTGCATCTTCTCGTCCGAGGGCGGGATCGCCTCGAGCACCTTCTTGTCGCTGATGCGCAGATACTTCGAGACGCCGAGGTTGTGGTAGGGGAGGAGCTGGATCAGGAGGACCGCGCCGCCGAGCTCCCGGCAGAATTCCGCCGTCGCGCGGAGGTTCTCGTCGTCCTCGTTGAAGCGCGGGATGATCGGGATGCGGATGTGCATCTTCCCGCCCGCCGCGGCGATCTTTCTGGCGTTTTCCAGAATCAGCTCGTTCGGCACGCCGATCACCTGCCGGTGTTTGGCGCTGTCCATGTGCTTCAGGTCGTAGAGGAAGATGTCCGTGTAGGGCATGATCCGCTCGATGATCTCCCACTTCACGTCGCCGGTCGTGTCGATGCAGATGTGGATCCCGTCGGCCTTGAGCCGGCGCGCGACCTCGATCGTGAACTCCGGCTGGCAGAGGCACTCCCCGCCGGAGATCGTGACGCCGCCGTCGTCGCGGTAGAACAGCCTGTCGCGCTCCAGGCGCTTCACGAGGTCCGGGACCGTCCAGGTCTCGCCGCAGAGCGTCAGCGCGCCGGGGTAGCACTTCGCGGTGCACGCGCCGCAGTTGTCGCAGAGCGTCCGGTCCACGTGGACCATCTGGAGCTCCGCGCCGGTCTGCGCGTCCTTCCGCGTCTCGCCGAGAGCGATCGCGCCCTTCGGGCAGGCCTCGATGCAGCGGGACTTGCAGGCCTCCGTGCCCTGGCAGCGCATGCTCATCCAGCTCAGCTGCGGGAAGAATTCCTGCGACTCCGGACTGTGGCACCAGGGGCAGCGCAGCGGACAGCCCTTCAGGAAGGCCGTCGTGCGGACGCCCGGGCCGTCCTGGACGGAGAAGCTCTGGATGTCGTAGAGCACCCCCGTCAGTTCGGTTGTTTCTGGCATGTCGGCCTCCTTACAGGACCATTTCCGTTCTGCGGATCAGATCGTCCTGGGACTCCTTGAACACCTCCACGAAGTAGGCGGAGAAGCCGGCCACGCGGACGACGAGGTCCTTGTAGTTCTCGGGGTGGGCCTGCGCGTCGCGCAGTGTGTCGCCGGAGACGATGTTGAGCTGCAGCTCCATGCCGCCCTGCTCGAAGTAGGTCTTCATGACGCCGACGAGCTTGTTCAGGCCGTCCTCGGCCGCGAGGGAGGTCGGGTGGAACTTCATGTTGCACAGCGTGCCGTTGCCGAACGCGGAGTAGTCGAAGGTCAGCAGCGACTGCAGCGTGGCGACCGGGCCGCCCTTGTCCATGCCCTGGACCGGGAAGATGCCGTCGGTCAGCGGCTCGCCGTTGCGGCGGCCGTCCGGCGTGGCGCCGGTGAAGGTGCCGAAGACGACGTTCAGCGTCACGGGGTAGCAGCCGGCGGAGTAGTGGTTGCCGCGCGGGCCGGTGCAGCGGTTGATGCTCTCGGCGTAGGTGTTGGCGGCGAAGGTCATATACTTGTCGCACTCCGGGTCGGCGTTGCCGAGGCGCGGGATGGCGCCGTTGATGATCTGGCGCAGTTCCTCGTGTCCCTCCCAGTTGTCCATGATGGCGTCGTAGAGCTCGCGGGTGGTGGCGATCTTCTTCTTGAAGCAGACCTGGTCGATGACGTTCAGGCTGTCCGCGACGTTGCCGAGGCCGATGCAGCTGTTGCCGGTGGAGTTGAACATCGCGCCGCCCCACTGGACGTCCTTGCCGGACTCCATGCAGCCGGTGAAACAGGCGGAGACGAGCGGCAGCGGGTTGTGGAAGGCCGCGACGGACTCCCAGGCGTTGGTGCAGTTGGCATGCCAGGCCATCCAGAACTTGAACTGGGTGCGAACGGCCTCGAGCACCTCGTCCATGCTGTTCATCTCATAGAGATAGCCGGTCGCGGGACCCTGCTGCTTGTCGGAGCGCGTGCCCTCGTAGGTGAAGGGCGAGTAGCCGTTGTTGATCGCCATGAGGAAGGCGTTGACGATGTTGATATAGCTCTCGGAGCCGTCGCCGCCGGGCTGGGCCCACTCGTAGCCGCCGACGGAGGGCTCGACGCAGCCCTCGAGGGAGTAGTTGCGGGCGTACTCCAGCGGCAGGCCGCGCTTCATCAGCGCCGGGATGATCGCCTCGTCGCTCTCGAAGGTGGGGATGCCGCCGCAGACCTTCGTGCACTCGATCGCGGCCTCCCAGAGCTTCATCGGCGTGCCGGGATGGATGCGCAGCGCCTGCGGGCAGGTCAGCTTCAGGCGGGTGGAGGACTGGAGGAACATGTAGGTGACGTCGTTCGTCGCGTCGCGGCCCTCCATGTCCACGCCGCCGAGCGTGATGAGCATGCCGCAGGTGTAGCCCGGGTTGGCCTTCGTGTTCTGCTCGCTCCAGATCTTGTTCTGCTCGCCGACCTTGAGGAAGAACATGTCGACAAGCTCCTGCGCGCGCTCCGGTGTGATGCGGCCGGCGGCGAGATCCTGCTCATAGTAGCGGCCGAGGTACTGGTCCATGCGGCCGAAGCTGATGCCGTGGAGCTGGCCGTCCAGGCACATGGCCTCCTGGTAGAGCCAGATGCACATGATGGCGTCCTGGAAGGTCTCGCAGGGCTTCTCCACGATGCGGTTCAGGCTGTCCGCCATGCTGATCAGCTCGGCCTTGCGCACCGGGTCCGTGCACGCGTCCGCCTGGCGCTGGGCCTCGGCGGCGTAGCGCTTCGTCCAGATGATGAAGCCGCCGCATACGATGTCCACCGCGCGGTAGAAGTTGTACTGATAGATGCTGTCGCCGAAGATGCCGTTCTCCTCGAGCTCGGCGATCTTGGCCTGGGCCTCCTTCTGGATGGCGCCGAAGCCCTTCTGCGTGGCGGTCCAGAAGTTCGCGGTGAAGTGGCCGACGGGCGCGAGGGTGTTGTCCACCGCGCTCTTCTTGTCGGGCGCGTTGAAGCAGATGACGCCGGACCCGGAGAGGTCGCGGACCAGCTTGCGGGGCAGGTACTCCTGCCACATCGTGCTCATGTTGCGGGTCAGCCAGTAATCGCCGGTCTCCAGCAGATACTTCTCGTCCTCGGGATCGAGCTCATACGGATCGACGCTGCGGGTGCGGATGTTGTTCGAGCGCAGCTCGCGCATGAACCAGTTCCAGCTCACCTCCGGGAAGAGCGGGCAGTCGCGGTAGTGGGTGCCCATCCAGCCGACGATGACCTCGTCCTCGTTGATGAGCACGGGCATCTTCTCAAAGAGGTTGCGCAGGTTCTTCGCGCGCTTGAGGATACCGGTGAGCTGCTCGTTCTGCATATAGAACTCGGTAATCAGCTTGTAGCGGGAGATGTCGACGCGGGGGGGCGTGTTGCGCATCTTGTCGCGGATGCGGGCGACGCGGTCGGTCACGGGACTTTTGACAAACAGGGTGCTGCTCCTTTCCAAAGCGGCGGCGTCCGGCGTGCGGACGCGGCGGTGTATCGGTGATTTTCCATTTTTCTCCATCCCTATATTATATCATCCCCCGCGGGGAAGTCAAGAAAGCTTTTGCTTCGTTCGCCCGGACGCTGCACATTCGGCTTGCAGACGGCGCGGGAGTATGATATAGTCGGCTTATCAGAGAAGTTCGACACGGTGATCGGAAATGGGAGGTAAAACCATGAAAGCTTTGGCGATCAACGGAAGCGCCCGCAAGGGCTGGAATACGGAGGCGATGCTCCTCGCCGCGCTGAAGGGCGCGGAGACCGCCGGCGCGGAGACAAAGATAGTCAACCTCTTCGACCTGGATTACAAGGGCTGCCGCGGCTGCAGCGCCTGCAAGCTTCTGGGCGGGCCGTTCTACGGCGCGTGTGCGCAGCGGGACGGGCTCACGCCGGTGCTGGAGGAGGCGAAGGCGGCGGACGTGCTGTTCCTCGGCTCCCCGATGTACTTCAACGACGTCACGGGCATGATGCGCAGCTTCCTGGAGCGCTTCTTCTTCCCGACGCTGACCTACTCGAAGGATCATCACCTGCTCTATCCGAAGAAGATCAAGGTCGGCCTGATCTACACCTCCAACGCGCCGGAGGGCATGTACACGGAGTTCATGGCAGCGGAGAAAAAGCAGTTCGAGCGACTGATCGGCCCGGCGGAGACGATCATCGCCACCGAGACGTGGCAGTTCAACGACTACTCGAAGTACGACGCGGACATGTTCGACGTCGAGGCGCGCCGCGCGCGCCACGAGCAGGTGTTCCCGCGCGACTGCGCGGCGGCGGAGGAACTTGGCCGGCGTCTCGCGCTGATGGAGATTTAAAAAGCAGGCTTGTTCACAATTTCCTGTTGCAATCCGGGGACGTTTTTCTGTATAATAAATAAGATGCGACCGCCGCGCTGCGCGGCGGCGCGCCCCGATAAAAAATCAACCGGTGGAACCAGAAAGGATAGACGCTTATGTACACATTCAGACCCGTGACGGAACGCACGGAGCATCTGCGCAAGGCCGTGCGCGACCGCCTGATCGTCGCGGACGCGACCGTCCCCCGCCTGCGCCTGGAGGCGACGCAGAAATACGGCAACTACCCTCCGATGATCGCCAAGCCGAGCATCTCCCTGTACGTGATCCAGAACATGCACATCGACATGCGCGAGGACGAGTTCTTCGCCGGCGACATGGGCAACAAGGGCTGGGGCGCCGCGAACGGGATGCGCTGGCTGATGGTGGACGTGGAGCACACCTGGCCGATCGGGCCGGACGGACTGCACCACGCGCCCTATGACGATCCCCTCTACTCGAAGCAGAACCTCGCCGTCTCTCCCGAGGACCTGAAGGAGATGCGCGAGATCTGGGACCAGATGATGGCGCCCTACGGCGGCAAGATGCCCGCCGACTGGCTGCCCGACGGCGCGGAGGAGTTCTTCGCCCTGCAGGCGAGCGACTACGGCAAGATCGGCGGCTTCCCGACGATGCTGCCCCCGGGCCACCTGACCCCGGGCTTCCAGCACATCCTGCGGCGCGGCTACGCGGACATCCGCAAGCAGGCGCAGGACTGGCTGGACGCGCACAAGGGCAACATCATGGGCGACGACATGGGCCGCTACATGTTCTACAAGGCCGCGACGCTCGCGTGCGACGGCGCGATCACGCTGACCCGACGCTACGCCGGGATGCTGCGCGGCAAGGCCGCCGGCCCGCTGCCCGCGGAGAAGAGGGAAGAGTATCTGCGCATGGCGGAGAGCCTCGACCACATCGCCACGGAGACGCCGCGGACGTTCTGGGAAGCCTGCCAGATGACGATGCTCTACAACATGTTCCTGAAGGTGGATAACGATCCGTGCGTCACGAGCATGGGCCGCTTCGACCAGTACACCTGGCCGTACCTGAAGAAGGAGCTCGACGAGGGGACCATGACGCTCGATCAGGCCCAGGAGCTCGTGGACAGCTTCTTCCTGAAGATCAACACCTTCTACGCCGGCGGCTTCGGCAAGACCACGCAGACTGCGGGCATCGGCCACCTCGGCCAGCACACGACGATCGGCGGCTGCATCCCGGAGACCGGCGAGGATGCGACGAACCCCGTCTCCTTCATGGTGCTCGAGGCGATGAGCCGTCTGGAGCTGCATGAGCCCACCGTCTCGCTGCGCACGAGCAGCAAGACGCAGAAGGAGATCTGGGACTGCGCGATGGCCACGAGCATGCGCGTCGGCGGCCTGCCGCTGCTGCAGAACGACGAGGTCATCATCCCCGCGCTGCAGCGCGAGCTCGGCTTCTCTCTGGAGGACGCGCGCAACTTCGCGTTCATCGGCTGCCAGGAGATCACCGGCTCCGGCAACGACTATCCCGCGCCGAACGGCTCGAGCATGTCCCACAGCGGCATCTACTGGGCGATCGGCCTGGATATGGCGCTCAACAACGGCATCAACCCGATCAACGGCGCGCAGTGCCCCGAGCACATCCGCTCCGGCTACTTCACCGACATGAAGAGCATGGACGAGGTCCGCGCGGCGTTCGAGAAGATCTGCGACTGGATGCTGACCTGGTCCGCGACGCTCAACAACTACACCGAGCACGAGTATCCGCGCCTGTTCCCGTTCCCGAACCTCTCGATCTCGACGGAGGGCTGCATGGAGAGCGGGAAGGACGTCTCCGAGGGCGGCGCGAAGTACAACAGCTACGGCGGCACGGCGACTGGCCTTGCGACGACGGCGGACAGCCTGACCGCGATCAAGTACATGGTCTTCGACCACCATCTCGTCGACCAGGAGACCTACCTGAAGGCGATCCTCGCCGACTGGAAGGGCTACGAGGACCTGCAGCAGCGCATCCTGCACGAGGTCCCGCACTACGGCAACGCCGATCCCTACGCGGACAGCGAGATGAAGTACGTCATCGACCTCTACTACCGGCTCTCCCGCAAGTTCTCCACGGCCCGCTGCAAGGTCTACAAGTGCGGCACCTTCGGCGCGAGCGACCACGTGGTGCAGGGCGAGATCACCTGGGCGACCCCGGACGGCCGCAACACGGGCACCCCGATCGCCGACGCCTCCAGCCCGGCGCAGGGCCGCGACGTCAACGGTCCGACCGCCGTCTTCCTCTCCTCGACGAGCTTCGACCACTCCCACTTCATGGACGGCATGGCGCTGAACCTGAAGATCCACCCGTCCGCGCTGCGCGCGAACGACGGCATCACGAAGCTGGAGAACATGACGCAGGCCTACTTTGAGGAGGGCGGCATGGAGGTCCAGTACAACGTCGTGGACGGCAAGACGCTGCGCAAGGCGCAGGCGCACCCGGACGAGTACCACAACCTCGTCGTGCGCATCGCGGGCTTCTCCGCCTACTTCGTGGACATGACCCCGGCCATGCAGGAGGACATTATCTCCCGCGCGGAGCACAATCTGTAAGAGATCATCCATTGGCAAGGGACCGGCTCGATCCGAGCCGGTCCCTTTTTCTCTCTCCCGCCCCCTCAGGAGCGGGATTCTGTTTTTTGAGGGTCCTGAGACGCCGCATTCATCCGGATCTCCGGAAAAACGGCAGGTAGAGCAGCGCCCAGATGACCGCGAGCATCGGCAGATAGCCGAGCAGGTAGCCCGGGACGCCGAGCCATGCGGCGAACCACGCGAGCGGCGAGCCGGGGCTCGGCACGAGCAGGAACATGTAGTTCGCCCGGAAGACGCGGTCGAAGACATAGACCGGGACCGCGAGCGCGGCGAGGATGGCGAAGCAGCGCGGCAGAACGCGCGCCCGCGGGCGCAGCTCGCCGCCGGCGAGCAGCGTCAGCGGATAGGCGACGATCAGCCCGTGGACGACGAAGGCCACAAGGGAGTGGTAGGAGAAGGCGGGGTACATCGTCCAGTCCGGAAAGAGCAGCGCCATCGCCGCCCCGGGCATGCAGCAGGCGTAGAGGAAGTTGCCGAGCGTCTCGCCGGGGCGCAGCGCGTGGGCGAAGGTGAAGAACACCGCGAGCCCGCAGAGGTGCAGCGGCAGGTTGTAGACGTCCAGACTGCCCTGCGCCGCGAGGTTGATGTCCTTGGCGAGCTCGCAGGCCAGCACCGCGCAGCCGAGCGCGATGCGCATCCCCCTGCGCCTCGGCGCCGGGAGACGCCGGAAGAGCAGGCACAGCAGCGCGATGAGCGCAGCGTCGATCGCGAGCCAGGCGAGATGCGACCGCCCCCACAGGTCGAAGCCGACACCGGGGGGCAGGTCCTTTTCCAGCGCGAAAAAGCCTTCCATCGCGCCGGAGCTATGCGTCGGCGCCGCTGCGTCCCCGCGCCTCCGGCTGCTTCCAGAAGGGCGGGAGCGTGATGCCGGGGATGATCTTTGTGAACAGACCGATGAACTTGCCCGTCAGCAGGACGGAGACGACGGTGCCGACGCCGACGGTGTAGATCCGCCCGGCCGCGGCGAGATCGATGACGATGGAGATCGCGACGTAGCAGGCGTCGGAGATGATCTTGACGTTTGCGAGCTTTTTGCGGTAGACCTGCGAGATCGTGTGGGTCATCTCGTCCGGGGCAGGGAGCATCAGATCGGAGCCGACGATCAGCGCGACGCCGAGCCCGTTGCAGACCGTGCCGAGCAGCAGCATGACGCAGCGGACGACGATGCCGTGGAAGAGCGGCATATCCGGGATCAGCAGCATCAGCCCGTCCACGATGTAGCCGAAGACGAAGCCGACGGCGATCGTCAGCAGGGCCTTGAGCGTCACGCGGCGCAGGATAAGGATCTGGCCGATGACGCAG
>JAEEGI010027090.1_pt1 | contig 10991 bp, 6 predicted proteins | sample 8958751 | NCBI WGS metagenome assembly JAEEGI01 (sample SAMN16246545, study PRJNA631951) | gut metagenome | biome: gut microbiome; feature: rumen; material: KS-attached | host: Bos | place: Iran: Karaj | collected 2018-10 | reverse complement strand
CTCGTAAGGGTCGATGCGGGATTCACTGTGGTCGGTGAAGGTCAGCAGGTCGCCCACTGTGGCGGAGGATGCTCCACCCAGCGAGACGTGCACGCTGCCAGCCTTGTTGGTGAACACGTCGGCATCGATGGAGATGTTTCCGGGGTTGCCGCTCAGCCATATGTTGCCGCTGGCGTAGAGGTCGCCGTAGATATCTCCGCTGCTGTTGCCCAGGAACATCAGGTTGCTCAGGCTCAGCCTTGCATCCAAGGCAATATCCTTAAGATTGCTGAAGCGCAAGCCTCCGTTCAGGGAACCGAATCCTCCCTCGTCGTCCGTTATGCTGAAGCCGTCGAAGAATATGCCGTCGTTTTCCAGATGGAAGGGCCCGCCGAGCTTGTAGTTGACTCCGGTGTATTCCACCTTCAGTTTGCCGTCCTCCACCCTTGCTCCGTTGCTGGACAGGATGAGGCTGTCCAAGCTGCCTTTGGCGCTGAATTGCCCGTGGAGCGAGCCTCCCAGTTTGCTGATGGCATCCGGGATGACGGGGGAGAGGAGCGCGAGCTTGAGCCCTTCGACCTTGGCGTCCATATCCACCTTCCTGCTCTTCAATCCCATTCCGGCCCTGATGTTTATGGCGTCCATTCCGTCGGCTATGTCGCGGATGAAGGCGCTGAGTTTGTCCGCCGACTTGTCCCAGGCCAGGGCCATCCTCAGCGAGCCGGCGCTTTCCCCTCCGACTTCGAGCGAGTCGCAGGCGAGGTTCATAAGCCCTATGACATTCCCCTTCAGCGGCGACGAGAGCAGTGCTTTGCCCGAAGTACGGCCCTTGAAGCCGAAGTCCCTGCCGGTGAAGTGGTTGATGGCGGCGAGGTCCACGCTGTTGATGTCCAGCTTGAGGGTATCCTTGCGATTGGGGGAGATACCTCCGTTGATGCTAATGGACTGGTCCCCGTTGTAGATGAGGAAGTTCTCGAACTTGGCTTCTCCCGCGCGGTAACGGACGTTGGATTCGGCGAGGTCCCACTGCTCGTCATCGAAACGTACGTAGGAAGACAGCGGCTTGGCGTTAACTATCAGGGTGTCGCTCTTGTCGCGTTCGATGTTGCCTGCGAGATAGATCTCTCCCATATTGTCTATGCCCACTATGTTGTCGTAGTGGAAACTCAGGAAGAAGTCGTTCTTCTGCGCGAAGGCGGTGAATGCGCTGTTGGTGAAGCCTATCTGGCCGAGCTGGAGTTCGTCGGTCAGCAGGGTGGCGTTCGCGCTGCCTCCTTCGTTGTCCAGGGCTATGTTGAGGCCTTTGAGGTAGTTCGTAAGATAGGCGAGCCTGGGGGAGCGGACGCTGGCGTTGAGCTTGCCTCCGGTCATCCGCACGTCAATCCTCGTGGAATCCGCGATATAGATGCCGGGCTTGATGAAGGATAGTATGTCGCGGCTGTCGTGGAAATCTATGCTTATGTCGTAGTCGGCATCGGGGTCGCCCGTGTCCTTGTTGCGCTTACTGTAGAGTGCCGGCAGTTCCCGGCGGGTGGTCACGGTCTGGATGTCGCCGAAGAAGTCCAGCAGGTTGCGGTTGCCCACATATCCTGCGTCCAGGAAGTTGGAGCGTATCTGGGCCCGGCTGGTACCGCCAGTGGTATGGGAGCCGGCGTAGATGTCGCCTATGTACTTGACGCCGTTGTCGTTTTCGAGGGTCAGGTCGTAGATGTTGAAATCTCCCAGCAGGTCTCCCCTCGAAATCTTCATCAGGTTGGCGTTAAGCTCGGCGGATACCTTGGAGGTTCCCCCTCGCTTGTCGAGCTTCAGGGCTTCGAGGTCCGCATAGCCAACGTTGGCGGAGAACTTGTAGAGGGCGTTGTTGGTCTTGGGGGAGAGGTTGAAAATTCCCTGGAAGATGAAGTTGAGGTTGGGGTCCGCACAGATGATCTTTCCGTCGAAGGCATTGTCGGAGTAGGTTCCCGCCGCAGCTATGCCGGTGTAGTCGTAGCCCAGCAGGCCGAGTTTATCTACCATCAGCGAATCCACCTTCACCGACACGGAGCCATTGTCAAGCTGGGCTTTGAAACCGGTGTTGGCGGTTACCTTGCCGATGAAATCCTGGTTTATCATCTTCCCGACCTTGAGGTTGCGGGTGCTGAATGTGCCTTCTACGCCGGTGGGGACCGTCTTTTTGCGCAGGTTGGTAATGCGCAGCCTGGCATCGGCGCTGCCGGACCCCGCCTTGAGCCTGCCCTTGGCGTTTATCTTGTCGAGAGGGCCCTTGGCGCTGCCGCTGAAGGAGAGCCTTTCTCCTCTGGCGAACTTGCTGATGTCTATGTCCTTGCCGAACATGCGGCCGGCGAACTTGCCGGCTCCGGCAGTGGTGAAATCCATCTTCCTCACCAGGGCGTCCAGCACGAAGTCCTTGGTGATGGTTATGCCGGTGAGGCGGCAGGATGCATCCCCCTTCACCCCTCCATAGAGGTCGGTGAAGCGCAGGGTCTTTATGTCGAGGTCGCAGACATAGCCTTCCGCATCTATCTCGTCCACATCCAGCAGGAAATCCATATCCGCCAGGTTCCCCTCCGCGAACCAGTTGATGGTCTTGGAAGAAAGCGTGCTCTTGGCCAGCTTCAGGCGCATACGGACGTCGCGGCAGTAGTGCTTGAAGGACTTCACGTTCTTGTAGGTCATCGAATAGAGCGGGGCGTGGAAATCGGTCAGGGAGTCCTTTATGCGGAGGTCCTTGACTATGGTCTGCCCGTGCCCGACCTTGGTGCGGCCGCTGATTACCACGTCGGCTCCGGATTTCTCCTTGACGGCCAGCCTGTCCACCGTGCCGGACACGTATCCGTCGCGTACCGACAGGTTGCGGCCTACCAGTTCGCTGATGCGGGTGTCCAGGTCTTCGTAGTTGATGGCACCTTCGAAGAAGTGCTTGCGGGGCCTTTCGAAGTCGGCCATACGGAAATGTATGTTCTGCCCGTATATCTTTCCCACCGTAAGCGGAGGCATCTTCTTGGAAGTGGAATCCTTCTTCGCATCTGGGCTGAGCACCCTTTCGAAGTTGGTCAGCTTCACCGGCTCGAGGGCCAGGAAGGCATCCGCATCCCTTATCTCCACCCGGCTGAGGTGCACGGCTTCTCCTTTGAGAAGCATCTTCGCAGATACGCTGGCCCTTATCGACCTGGCGTTGAGCAGGGTGTCGCTGCTGGCGTAGCCGTTGTTGAAAGGGTCTGCGGTGTAAGGGTTGGAATCGATGATCAGCACGTCCTTGAGCTCTATCGTGCCCGGGGCCTGGACGTTGACCGAAGAGAAGGCTATCTGCCCGCCGAGTTTCTCGGAATAGCGGGAGATAAGCTGGCGCACCAGCCTTGCCTGCACGCCGGGGGACTGCACGGCCACTGCTGCCGTTGCCAGCAACAGAACTATGAACCCGAAGATTCTTACGGCTATGTCAGCATTCCTTTTCGTAGGCGCACAATTATTCTAATCTACAAAAATACGAAATAATGCTTAAATTTGCATTCGCAAAACTGGTGAAATGGATATTATTTTAGGAATAGAGAGCTCCTGCGACGATACTTCCGCCGCCGTCATCGCCGATGGCTGGCTGCTGTCGAACGTAATCGCCAGCCAGGACGTGCACAAGGCATATGGAGGGGTGGTGCCGGAACTTGCTTCCAGGGCACACGAACTTAACATTGTCCCCGTGGTGAGCGAGGCGCTTTCCCGTGCGGGAATTTCCGCCTCCGATCTTACTGCCATTGCATTTACCCGCGGTCCCGGCCTGCTGGGCTCGCTGCTTGTGGGCACATCCTTCGCCAAGTCCCTGGGCCTTGCCCTGGATATTCCCATCGTCGAGGTAAACCATCTCCAGGGGCATATCCTCGCGGGTTTCGTGAAACAGAAGGACAAGCCCGTGGTACAGCCCGCTTTCCCGTATCTATGTCTGCTGGTTTCGGGCGGCAACTCCCAGATAGTCAAGGTGAATTCCCCTCTGGATTTCGAGATCCTGGGGCAGACCATCGACGATGCCGTGGGCGAGGCATTCGACAAATGTTCCAAGATGATGGGGCTCGGCTATCCCGGAGGTCCGGTCATCGACCGCCTTGCCAAGCAGGGGGATCCGCTGCGCTTCAAGTTCGCCAAGCCTCACATTCCCGGTCTGGACTACAGTTTCAGCGGCATCAAGACTTCGCTGCTGTATTTCGTGCGTGACGAGATGGCCAAGGATCCGGATTTCATGGAGAAGAACAAAGAAGATATCTGTGCTTCGTTCCAGAAGACACTTATCGATATACTGATGGACAAGTTGATAAAGGCTGCAAAGCAGACCGGTATCAAGGAGATTACCATTGGCGGCGGTGTTTCGGCCAACAGCGGACTTCGCGACCGTATAGTCTCCGAGGGCAGGAAGCGCGGCTGGAATACCTATCTTCCCGAATTCAAGTTTACGACGGATAATGCCGCGATGATCGCCATTGCCGGTTATTATCACTATCTCGCCGGCGAGCGCACCGGCCTCGACGTCGCTCCCGTCTCCCGTATCGCAGATTTCTAGCTGACTAAGGATTTTGCGGCAGATTGGCCGGCAAGGAGGCCGGTGGAGAAGGCGCAGTGGAGGTTGTAGCCGCCTGTATCGGCATCGATATCGAGGACTTCGCCGCAGAAATAGAGACCGGGCCTGACGCGCGACTCAAGAGTCTTGGCAATCACGTCATCCGTACTCACACCTCCGGCAGTCACCACCGCCCTCTCATATCCCACATAGCCTTCGATATCGAAAGTCCACTCCTTCAGGCACTTGGCTATGGTCGGAAGATTCACCCAGACCTTGGTGTCCGTCCGCCCCTTGCGCTCCAGGGTGATTATGCCGGGGTTGCAGGCTATGAATGCCGGAATCAATTCCCAGGGCATAAGTTTGCCGAGGAGTATGCGGCATTTCTCCTTTTCGCGGACTCCGCGACTGCGGGGATCTTTATCTATCTGGGTCCAGAGTTCCTTTACCCTGGCGGTGATTTCAGTGAGGCTGATGCCGGATTTGAGATCTACTACGAGTTTGACGCGGGAGCCGTTGATGAGGGCCTTGACCGCTTTCCTGCTCAGTTGGAATCCTATAGGCCCTTCTATCCCTCCGTCCGTGAAGTCTATGTCGCCGAATTCGCTGTCGGCCACCGTCCCCTCTATCACCAGCTGCACTCCAACGTTCTTCAGATGCACATTCTGGAACTTCTCTCCCAACTCGCTCAACGGCAGTGACCTATCGAGGTGGCGCTCCAGTCCGGAAGGGATATCCCCCTCCGGGAGGCATGCCACCCTCGGCAATGTTAGAGGGAGGGGCCCATCGCTCGCGATGGGAGGGATGCCGGCGGAGCCGGCACCGGTTCGGAGGGGGATATCCCTTCCGGACTGGCCGGCGGCAACTTTATACCCTTTGGGGACGAGGGCGGTGAGTGATGGGAAGAGTGGGGAGAGGCTGTGGCCGGTGCCGGTGGCGAAGCGGTAGCCGTCGCCGGTGGAGCCGGTTCCGGGATAGGACAGACCGCCGGTGGCTATTACAAGGCGGCTGCAGGAATAGCTGCGGCCATCTGCAAGGCTGACCTCGAAAGCGCCCTCGGACGCGATGGAAGTCACCTCCGCCTCGGTCTCAATCTTGACCCCCACGCCATTGCAGGCACGCACCAGCGCATCAATTACATCGGTAGAATGATACGAAGCCGGGAAGGCCCTGTCGCCGCGCTCCACAACGGAATCCATCCCCACGGAAGAAAAGAAATCCATCAGTTTTTCCGGGGTCAGATTGTAGAAGGCGGGCTTGACGAAATTGGCCTTGGAGCGTATGTGCGCACTGAAGGAATTCCAGTCTTTGACGTTGGTGAAATTGCAGCGTCCCTTGCCGGTGATCATTATCTTGCGGCCGGGTCGCGGCATCTTCTCCAGCACCAGCACGGAGGCATCGGAACCGGCTGCAACCAGGGTGGATGCCGCACCATATGCGGCCATCAGGCCGGCGGCACCTCCGCCGATTACGATGATATCAGACTTCATAGTACGAAAAAAGGGAAAGCTTAGTACATCGCACCGCTACAACCTCTGACCCTTGCTGCATTCCTGCCCTGGGGGAGTTGGGAGGGAGCTGGTCGTGTACGACTTTCCCGCGGCAAATATAAGAAAACTTTCTTAAATACTGTCAAATATGAGGGGCAGAATGTCGTCGACCTTGTCGAACTTCCATATCTGGCCGTCGCCCACCATAATCACGGACATCGGCTTGCCACCCTTTAGCTGGTACTGGGCCATAACCTGCCTGCAGGCACCGCAGGGAGTGGCCGGAGCCTTGGCAAGACGCCCCATCACTCCGCCAGCTATAGCTATCGAAACCATTGCTTTGTCGGGATATGTGGCACCGGCCGAGAACATTGCCGTGCGCTCTGCGCAAAGTCCGGAAGGGAATGCGGCGTTCTCCTGATTGGCGCCCTTGACTATGATCCCGTTCGACAGCCTCACGGCAGCTCCGACATTGAAGTGGGAGTAGGGAGCATAGGAGCCTTTCATAGCATCGATTGCCGCTTCGGCGAGTTCGCGGTCCTTGGTATCCAGGTCTTTGAGCGAAGCGTATTCGTGGAACTTGATGTTGATTTCTTTATCGTTCATAATCCTGAGTTACAGTCCCCAAATATACAAATTTTCTGCTAAATTTGCAGTCTATGAAGATTTGTGTAGGCCTTTCGGGAGGCGTTGACTCCAGCGTTGCCGCTCTGCTGCTCAAACAGCAGGGCTACGACGTGTTCGCTATGTTCATGCAGAACTGGCATGATGCCGACGCTACCCTGCACGGCGACTGCGAGTGGGAGGAGGACAAGTACGTGGCTGAAATCGTCGCCCGCAAGATTGGCATACCCTTCTACTTCGTGGATCTCAGCAAGGAGTACCGCCAGCGCGTCGTCGATTATATGTTCGACGAGTATTCCAAGGGACGCACTCCCAATCCCGACGTGCTCTGCAACCGGGAAATCAAGTTCGACGCTTTCCTGCGCGTGGCGCAGAAGATGGGCGCGGATATGGTGGCGACCGGGCATTACTGCCGTAAGGAGGAGACCACGGGCCCCGACGGGAAACCCCTGTACCGCATACTCGAAGGGGTGGATCCCGGCAAGGACCAGAGCTATTTCCTCTGCCAGCTAAGCCAGGAACAGCTTTCCAAGGCCATCTTCCCCATCGGGGGCCTGCTGAAGAGCGAGGTCCGCGCAATTGCGAAGGAAGCCGACCTGCCCTCTGCCGACAAGAAGGATTCCCAGGGAATCTGCTTCGTGGGAAAGGTGGACCTCCCTACCTTCCTCCAGCAGAAGCTTAAATCCGTCGAAGGGGATGTGGTGGAGGTCTATCCTGCCTTCTATCAGCAGGATGCACTCTATCAGCGGCAGTGCGGAATAGTCCGCGGGCTGCTCCGCGACGGGTACGAAGGCCCCCTCCCTGTCATCTCCCACTATATTTCGGAGGATAAGGCCACGCCCGTGGATAACGTGCATCCCTTCGATCCCGCCAAGCTGGCCGCCCTGCCGGATGAGGACCTCCGCACGCTTGCGACCCCTCTCAGCTACGAGGATATCCGCTTCGAGACCGAGACCTACCGATCCGGTAAGAAGCACATCAAGAAGACCCGATATAAGGAGAATCCTTTCGGAAAGATAGTCGGCCGCCACGAGGGTGCGCAGTTCTACACCATAGGGCAGCGGAAGGGCCTGAACATAGGTGGCCACAAGGATTCCATCTTCGTGATATCCACCGACATAGACAGGAATATCATCTATGTGGGGGAGGGACACACGCATCCCGGTCTTTCCAGGCTATGCCTGAGGGTGTCTCCCAACGAGCTTCATTGGATACGTCCGGATCTGGAGATGGCGGTGGGAGAGGTCCGCAGGTACCGGGTGCGCATACGCTACCGCCAGCCCTTGCAGGATGCTACCTTGCTCAGGAGGGAGGACGGTATGTATATATTTTTCGACAGTGCCCAGCGCGGCATCACCCCCGGCCAGTTCGCCGTGTGGTATGCCGACGATGACGAAATGATAGGAAGCGGAGTAATATGAAAGAATTCGAGATCAGCTGCCCCCTCACGCGCGAACCGCGCCTGAAGGAGATAGAAGCCAAGGCCGGCGGCCTGCAGTGGGTTGCCGTCAAGCGCTCCATCGACGCCCGCAAGGAGCCGGTATGGCGCTATCGCTACGAGGCCTATGCCCCGGGCGAATATCAGCCTTATCAACTTTCTGAGTATCAGGATGTTTCCAAGGCCGAACCCGTCGTGGTGGTGGGTGCCGGCCCTGCCGGAATGTTCGCCGCCCTCAAGCTACTGATGCTTGGCAGGAAACCGGTGGTGCTGGAGCGTGGAAAGGACGTGCACGCCCGCAAGTTCGATATGGCCAAACTGTCCCAGAGCGGCGTGGTGAACCCTGAATCCAACTATTGCTACGGCGAAGGCGGTGCTGGGGCTTTCTCCGACGGGAAACTCTTCACGCGTTCCTCCAAGCGCGGGGACATACGCGAAGTGCTCCAGCAGCTGGTTATCTTCGGCGCATCCAAAGATATACTTATAGATGCCCATCCCCACATCGGTTCCGACAAGCTGCCGGCCGTGGTGGAAAACATACGCAAATGCATCATCGCCCACGGCGGGGAGTATCACTTCGAATCCAAGGTGGTTTCCATCGATGGTGAGGCCGGGGATTTCCGGGTATCCTGCGCCGATGGCAAGACATATTCCGGCAAGGCGGTAATCCTTGCCACGGGCCATTCCGCCCGCGATATCTACGAGATGCTGGCCGCCCGCGGAGGTGCCTTGGAGGCCAAGGGTTTCGCTATGGGCGTGCGCGTCGAGCATCCCCAGGAGAAGATCAACTGGTCTCAGTATCACGGCACTTGGAAGCCGGGCGTGCCTGCCGCGGAGTATTCCTTCGTGGAGCAGCAGGATGGAAGGGGAGTGTTCTCCTTCTGTATGTGCCCCGGCGGCATACTGGTGCCTTCATCTACCGAAGCCGGGACTGTCGTGCTGAACGGCATGAGCAATTCCGCGCGCAGCGGCAAGTTCGCAAATGCGGGAGTGGTCGTGCAGATCGAGCCGGAGGATGTCCCCGGGGAGGATCCTTTCCGCCTGATGGATTTCCAGCACGAGGTGGAGAAGAAGATGTTCGATTACTGCGCGCAGTTCAATCCTGAGAATGCAATGACGGCCCCCGCCCAGCGCATGGAGGATTTCTGCCTGGGCAAGCTCAGCAAGAAGATGCCCGAGACATCCTATTATCCGGGAGTAATTTCCGCGCCTCTTCACGAACTGCTGCCTCCTATGGTGGCGGAGCGTCTGCGTAAGGTTTTCCCGCGGGTGAAGATCCGCAATTATTATACTAATGCCGCCCTGCTCCTCGGAGTTGAATCCCGCACCTCTTCGCCCGTGCGCATCCCCCGCGATGCCGAGAGCCTGGAGTATGTTTCAATGCCTGGAGTCTATCCCTGCGGCGAGGGAGCAGGATATTCCGGAGGTATCGTTTCTTCGGCCATAGACGGTATCCGCTGTGCGGAGGCAGCCTGCAATGGCAGATAATTATCTCGAGAAGAAGATGGAGGAATTCCGCTCCGGCAAGAAGGCCATCCGCCGCCCCTCCGCCTCGCTGGAAAGCCTCCTCACCACCCTCGCCGGAAGTGACGCCGGTGGTGGAGTTGGTGTTGGTGGTGCTGCCGGTGCTGCCGGTGCTGGTGCCGTTGGCGGTGTTGGGGCTGCCGTGATGCCAGCGCAGGTGGATGCCGTGGTGCGTGCCGGGAAACGCATTCCCGAAGCCGCGGCCTTCCGCTTCGAGGTCGACGAATCATCGGCGCTGATCCGCGTTCTCGGACCTTCGTCTCCACGACGTTACGTGTTCGAAGCCGGCGAAGTCTTGCTGGCAATGCGCCTCAAGGCCTCTGAACTTCACCTCCGCAGCTCCGTCAAATTCAACCCCGAAGTCTCAGCTCCAGCCAACCCCCTGCTCTTCACCCTTTCGGTCTTTACATAATCTGCCGTCACCGCCCTCCCGCCCGGCTCCCGGCCTTTGTCCTCCAGACTGGCTCTCGGCCTTCGGACTGGCCTCCTGCTCTTTCGGGCCGTGGCGGCTAATTAGTTGATACACAGTAGTTAAGCATATAGTCTCCCCCTCGTTTTCAAGGGGGAGACTTTATACTATCAACCTGTCACTCAGGTATTTAACCGCCACGCCTTTCCCTGTCTCCCGCCTCGCTTCCTGCCTTCTGCCCCGCCGCTACTTGTGTATCACACTACTGCACTTCGCCGCTGCTCACCTCGCCCTTACTCACCAACCGCCCCCCCCCTGCAGCCGATACCCTTTGCTTCTATGACCTGCGTCATTCTTGGCCGTTTTTGCTCTGGGGCCTCTCGAAAACGCCAAGTCCTTCAGCGTATTTGGCGTTTTTTGCTGCAGGTCTATTGAAGAAATGAGGTTTGATAAGTTATGAAAGAGGGAAGAAGTGCACAGACCGCATTCTGATGGGCATGGTCTAATTTCAGGGGCGACACCTTGCCCGCATTTTGGCCACCTAGGCACTTCCAATGGGCTAGTTCCCCACTATGAAATCAGACCTTGCCCGCTGAAACGTGGTGGAAGTCTGGGTGGTGATTCCGGTCTGTCGCGGAGAAGGATTGAGTGATCATGGTTTGCCACGGAGAAGGGGTGGGTGTTCCTGGTCTGCAAGTTTTTGGCAGACCGGGAACAATTTCGGGCGTTTTTGTTCCTGGTCTGCATTTTTTTTGCAGACCAGGAACACCTAGGAGCTTATGCCGGCGCTCTAATTAGCAATTGTCATGGGGCGGGCAAGTTTATGTGGCGGGCAAGAGTATGCTGCAGGCAAACATATGTGGCAGGCGAGTGTATGCACCAGCTAAGCATATCCAGTAGCCAAGATTCTATGCAGCAGCCAAGTGATTGACAGTCAGAGGATTACCGGAAAGAGAATCGGTGAAATTTGCCGATTCTCCCGCC
>JAEEGI010027083.1_pt1 | contig 10993 bp, 8 predicted proteins | sample 8958751 | NCBI WGS metagenome assembly JAEEGI01 (sample SAMN16246545, study PRJNA631951) | gut metagenome | biome: gut microbiome; feature: rumen; material: KS-attached | host: Bos | place: Iran: Karaj | collected 2018-10 | reverse complement strand
GTGAGAAAATCAAATTATCCATAAATGTATAACCAATAACGATTTCGCTATAAATCCATGAAATCAAACATTCAATTGCGATACCTAACACGATAATTGCTAAAATTGTAAAAGATGTTTTCCATCTATTTTCTTTGTCTCTATTACTCATTGTTGTTATTATTGCTGGAACAAGCGCCACCAAAACTTTTATAATATTAATAACCATTTCTTTTTCCTCCGTATTTTACAATTCTAATAATTTCAAAATCAACGCCATTCTCATATAACGTCCGTACTCTGCTTGCCTGAAGTAGCATGCTCTTGGGTCATCATCAACTTCGGTTGAAATCTCATTTACCCTTGGTAATGGGTGCAAAATGCATAATTCTTTTTTGGCAGTTTTTAATTTTTCTTTGTCCAAAATATATACATCTTTTAACCTTACATAATCTTCTTCATTTAAAAATCTTTCACGTTGAACTCTTGTCATGTACAAAACATCTAGCTTATCGATATTTTCCTCAAGATTCTCAACTTCGGTATATGAAATACCTTTTTTTGTCAACATTTCTTTAATATAATCTGGCATTTTTAACTCTTTTGGTGAAATGAAAATGAAATTCACATTGTCGTAAATTGACAATGCTGTTGCAAGTGAATGAACTGTTCTTCCAAAAGTTAAATCTCCACAAAGCCCAATTGTAAAATTATCAAGCCTTCCAAGTTCTTTTCTTATGGTCATCAAATCTAAAAGCGTTTGAGTTGGGTGATTATGTCCACCATCCCCAGCGTTTATTACTGGAACACTAGAATGCATTGTAGCAACATATGCAGAACCATCTTTTGGGTGACGCATTGCTATGATGTCAGAATATCCGCTAACTACAGTGATGGTATCAGCCAAAGTTTCTCCTTTTGATGTTGATGAATTTGAAGCATCGGAAAATCCAATAACATTTCCACCTAGTCCCAACATTGCAGATTCAAAGCTTAATCTAGTTCTTGTACTTGGTTCGAAAAACAAAGTTGCTAAAATTTTTCCTTTACATTTTTCAGAATATTTACCGCGATTATCATAAATATCCATTGCTACGCTAATTAATCCATCGATTTCTTCACGCGATAAATCTTCGATTCCAACTAAATTTCTCATTTTTTTATCCTTTCAAAAATATTAATTCAATCCGTATAGATTCCCTTCTACTAAAAGCTTTGCTCTTCCGGCAGCTTTTTCATCACTACCATTCAATGTATCTTCAACAAAAGTTGGATGATCTAATAAAAATTGTTTCATAGTTTCATCTGGATTAGCAGTGTAAGCTTTTAACAATTCTAATTGTGTTTGATTTATTTTTCCTAGCTCAAGCGCTTTATCAAAGAAGTGTTCATCTATTTTAAATAGGCTCAATGCTTTTACATCATGCTCAGCAAGAACTTCAGGTCCGCCTTGATTTCTGTCAACTACAACAAGTGCCCACTTTAGGTTTCCTCCCAAATCTTTAACCGCTGGAATCCAAGCTCTAACGAAGCTTGATGCAACTGTAAGCAAGTCTGCAACATGTAAAATATTTTTGTTATCAAAATTTGCTTGTTGAGAATTAGTTTCAAAATCATAGCTACTCTCAATCGCTGTAACATCTTTATAAATAGTGATATGTGGCTTTTTCAAAAGATAAGCAACCATCATTGAGAAGTACCAGTCTCTTCTCTCGCCACCAGAAATATAATCGACTTCATCTATATCGATATGTGACTTTAAATATTCGATTAACAAATCTGTTATTGTTTTATAAATTCTGTTTGTTGTATATTGTTCAAATACTTTTTTGAATACGTTTTGTGGTATTTTTACTCTTTCTTCAGATTCTAATTGCTCATTAATGTAGTCAAGAAGTGCTTCTGCATCTGCTTGGCTTCCATATAAAAAGTGCGTATTTATGTAATATGGTGTTAATTTTCCAGATGTTGCCCAAAATGGGTGTTCTGGATTGCTAATTTTGAAAGCATTGGTTTCAAATAATAATGACATAATTTCTTCCATTTCTTCCTCCTTGGGGACGTTCTTTTTTTGACGCCTCATTTAATAATAAATATAGTGGATTATTAAAATAATCCAGCAAATTTCAATTTTTAATCTATAAATAATGATATTTATCCAACAAAATCTTTCACGCATCTTTTATACGCTTCTACTGGATTTTCAGCCTTAGTGATTGGACGCCCAACAACTATATAGTCTGCTCCAATTTCTTTAGCAATAGCTGGTGTAGCAATTCTTGTTTGATCATCTTGCTTTTCTGTTGTGAATCTAATTCCTGGTGTTACCGTTAAAAAGTCACTTCCACATCTTTCTTTAACTTGCTTTACCTCAAGTGGAGAGCACACAACTCCGTCCAATCCAGCTTTTTTAGCGTTTTCGGCATAATGCATAACAACGTCCCCAATTGGTTTGTCTATCAATAGTTCGTCTTGCATTCTTTCTTGACTCGTTGACGTTAACTGAGTTACTGCAATAAGCAATGGCCTCGTGCCATCTTCTCTAGTCAAACCTCTTATACCTGCTTCCATCATTTCAATGGTTCCAGCGGCATGAACATTTGTCATATCAACTCCTAACCTTGAAAGTGATCTCATTCCTTTTTCAACAGTATTTGGTATATCATGTAATTTTAAATCCAAGAAAATCTTATGACCTCTCTTCTTTATTTCCTCAACTATACTTGGTCCTTCTGCATAAAAAATCTCATAACCAATTTTCACAAAAAGCTTCTCATCTGTAAATAAATCAAGAAATTTAATTGTTTCTTCTTTACTCTTAAAATCTAGAGCAATAATTACGCCTTTTCCCATTTTTCCTCCTATTTATTTTCAATCATTCTTTCCGCAGATGCTATGATGTTTTCTATCAACAAAGCATTTGTAACAATTCCTACACCACCTGGTACTGGAGTTATTGCGAAAGCCTTATCTTTAACATTTTCAAAATCAACGTCCCCAACGACCTTTCCGTTAACATAATTTGTTCCTACGTCAATAACAATAGCGTCATCCTTAATCATGTCTTTTTGCAAAAAGTTTATGTTACCAACAGCAACTATTACTACATCAGCTCTTTTTAATATCTCAGACATGTTTTTTGTCCTTGAATGACATACTGTAACTGTCGCATTCTTATTCAAAAGTTGTGGTATTAATGGTTTACCTACAATATTACTTCTTCCCACAACCACAACATTCTTTCCTTCTAAATCAACATTATAAAAATTTAATATTTCCATAACAGATCTACTTGTGCAAGGAATATTTACATTGGTATCGCCTTTAAATAATTTTCCAAAATTCTCATCTGAAATACCTTCAACGTCGCGATTTATGTCCACTTTATTTATCAACTTTGACAAATGTTTTGGTAATGGTTCTTGAAACATTATTGAGGTGTACTTCAAATCATCTTTTACTTTATTAAAATTATCAATAAACTCTTCTTCACTATTTGCTATAAAAAGCTCAAAGCCAATCCCGTATTTATTACAATTATTTTCAATTCTTTTAACATATGAATTGCTCGCATCTTTCATATTTAATCCTAAAACAGCTAATTGAGGCTCAATATTATTTTGCTTTAAATAACTAACTCTATTCTCAAAAGTAGCCTTAATTTGCTCTGCTGGAGTTTTTCCTTCTAATAAAATTTCCATACTCTCTCCTTAACTCTTTGCATTTAAAATAATTTGGTTTGAAATTTCTGTAGCTTGTTTTAAAAATTCTGTACATTTCTCATTTATTTCATTTATATATGCTTCTCCAAATTCATCAATTATGTTAATTTTAACATTTACAATCGCAGATTGAACGCTCGCTAAACCCAGATATGCGCATATTTGAAAATCACTAGATAACATCCTGTTACCACATTGACTAATTTCTTCAGATAATTCAAGAACGTCAACAGCCATTTTTAATACGTCCATTCCAAATTCAACGCCCTCTTTACATGCTTTATAATATTCTTCAGGAGCTTCATTTCTATTTTTATATGTTGCCAAAATCTTATCCAAAACAATTTTGTCATTATCCATATCTTCTAATGATTTCTGCTTTAATTCGTTTGCTTTTTGAAGAATTGTTTTTACTTGTTCTTCAACATCTACGTATTTTTTCTTTCCAATTGTTAAATTGCTTATATAAATAATTAAAGAATTGATGCTAGATAAAACCATAGCCACGACAGAGCCGCCTGCAATTCCAATATTTTTATCTTCTAAATTTTCTAAAAAAGGCTCTATACCCTCATGATACATTGGCAAAATCCCCCTTTATGATTTTTCACCACTTTAACCAGAAAAATTCAAATTTGGTGCATTTTCACGTAAATTAATCAAATCCTAATTTAGATCACGCGTTCAAAAAAGAACGTCCCCTAATGCGCCGCACCAATGATCGATTTTAGCGAATCAATTTTGTATTTTTCCATCGTTGCAGGTAGCGCATCGATAATTTCCTTGCACGCATATGGATTAACCAAGTTTGCTGCGCCAACTTCAACTGCTGTAGCTCCAGCAAGCATCATTTCGATAACATCTTCCGCTGTTTCAATTCCACCGATTCCGATGATTGGCACGTCAACAGCTTCGTATACTTGATATACCATTCTAAGTGCAACTGGTAAAATTGCTGGTCCAGAAAATCCTCCCATTTTGTTTGCTATAACTGGTTTGCGAGTTTTCAAATTAATTCTCATTCCCAGCAATGTATTGATTAACGCAATTCCGTCAGCTCCACCTTCGACACATGCTTTTGCTATTTCTGCAATGTTTGTAACATTTGGTGTAAGCTTAACATATAGTGGTTTGTTAACAACCGCTTTAACTGCTTGTGTAACTTCTTTTGCTGCTTCTGGGCTTGTTCCAAATGCCATTCCGCCTTTATGCACATTTGGACAGCTGATGTTTAATTCTATAATTCCAATTTCGTCAACTTTGTCCATTTTTTCACATGTGTATTTATATTCATCAATAGAAAACCCACTAACGTTTGCTATCATAGGCTTTTTATAAAACATCTTTGCCTTTGGAATTTCTTCTGCTATTACTTTTTCAACTCCTGGATTTTGAAGCCCAATTGAATTAATAAGTCCATCTTTACATTCTGCAATTCTTGGCAACTCATTTCCATATCTTGGATCCTTTGTAGTTCCTTTTAATGAAATAGATCCTAGGCAATTGATGTCATAGTATTCTGCAAATTCATATCCAAATCCAAATGTTCCGCTCGCTGGAATTACTGGATTATCTAACTTTATTCCGCTTAATTCAACACTTAAATCCTTTACCATACTATTTCCTCCTTCTTAAGAACTGGTCCGTCTTTGCAAACTCTTTTGAAGCCGTCTTTTACTTTTACTGTACATCCCATGCATGCTCCAAATCCACACCCCATTCTTTCTTCAAAGCTGTATTCGCCATCTCCTTCGGCTGTATTATATAAAGCTTTAAGCATTGGTAATGGCCCACATGCGTAGTGATATGTATAATTTTCCAAATCTTTTATTACATCTGTCACAAATCCCTTGGTTCCATAAGAGCCATCAACTGTTGAGATATAAACATCTGCGCCTAGCTTTTTGAATTCATCTTCAAAAAACACATCCTCTTTTGAATTGAATCCTAAAACAACTATTGGGCTTTTTCCCTCATCAATTAGTTCTTTGCACAATCTGTACATTGGAGGAGTACCAACGCCTCCGCCTACTAGCAATGGACTTTTTCCGCTTCTTGTTTTATTGAATCCATTTCCTAATCCTGTAAGGATATCTAGCTTTGTGCCTTTTCCCATTTCAGCCATTTTTTCAGTTCCATGTCCTACAACTTTAAAAATAATTGTTATAGTTTCTTTGTCATAGTCACATATTGAAATTGGTCGTCTTAAATATAAATCATCTATCTTAATATTTATAAATTGTCCTGGAAAAGTTATATAAGAAGTGTCACCTTTCAAAATCATTTTGTGCACGTCTTTTGCAATTTTTTCATTAGCAATAACTTCATAAATTCCTCTTTTTTTCAAATCAATCCCTCCATTTCTCTATTCAAAAAAATCTTTATGTGTAGCGATTTTCTTATTCTTCGCACTGTAGAATATTACATAGAATATGCAAAATAAAAGCCAGCTCATGTAACGCAAAAAAGCGCCACTATAGCTGGCTTAGTTTAAATTCAATCAAAATTTTTCTTTTTAATTTAAACGCAATCACTTTCATATTCCCTCTTTTTTATCTCAAATCATCTAATGTATTATATCTATATTTTCTCTAAAATACAATATTTATATATAAATTTCTATGTAAAAAATCCCAATATTTGACAAATAATCCCGAATCATATTTTTTTATACTCTCCAACAATCCTTTCAATTTCATAATTAATTATCAGATCACAAAAATCCCCCACCGTTTTTCAGTGAGGGATCTTTAACATAATCTATAGATTTATAAATCCATATCCTTATTCTACATCAATCTTTTTATATTTAACAAAATATCTAACAACTAAAATTGATATAATTGCAATCGCAATGATGAATTTTATTGAGTTTCCTAAAATTTTACCAGTATATGGTAATCCTTTATTAGCCATTGTTGTATCTTTACCATCATTTTTGCCGTTTGATGTGTTAGTTTTGTTATTGTTATTATTGTTATTTATTCCATTGTTAACTACATTGTTTCTTCCAGTATTATTATTTGTATTTGTGCTTGGTACATTTGTATTAGTTGAAGTATCAGTTGTATCTACTGGTGTTGCAGTATCGGTTGGATTTGTAGTTTCAGTTGTATCCGTTGTATCTACTGGTGTTGTAGTGTCAGTTGGATCAGCAGTACTTGAGGTATCTGTTGTATCGGTTGGAGTTGATGCACTTAATTTAACAACTACACTTCCATTCTCATTAAATGTTTCATAACTGGTTGATGTATATTTAATATCACTTAATGTGATTATGTTGACAGGACTTGTAGCTTCTTTAATAATTTTATATGTAATCTTCATAAGATTAGCTGAAGCTGCTCCGGTTGATTTAACAGCATTGAATTTACCGTTGCTTGGGTTATAAGTAAACATCCAATCAGCTTGTTCAACATTTACATCAGTAATATATTCTGAATTAAAACTTATTGTTCCGCTTACTATACCAATTGATTGTGATGAGCTATTAAAGCCTAACGTACTAGTCTTTACTTGTCCAGCGCTTCCTGTTTGCGTAAAAGCACCGGTAGCCCATGTAACATTTCCAGCAGCCATAACGCTATTTGCTATTAGTATTATAGTTAATAATATTGCTAAGCTAAGCAAAATTTTAATATTTTTCATTTTTAGTCTCCTCTAAAAATCTTTTACATAGATATTCTATATTTAACATTTATTTTTGTAAATATTTTTTACTCTAATCCAACTAAAATTCTAGCTAGTTTAAGTATATCCTTGTCATCACCTTTTGTATTATCTTTTTCAACATTTGTAGCTAATAAATATGGTCCTTTGACAAAGTTTACTTCTTCTTCGAAATCAACTGCATATCTTGCTAACATTAGTAAGTCTTTATCATCAATTTCTGCATCTCCATTTATATCTCCTACAACTACTAATTGGAATGTTTTGGTTTCATTTCCTTTTTTAATTTCTATTATAGCTCCTGTAGGTAATTCTGCAGAATTATTTGTTACTAATTCTCCACCAACATATACTTTAATCTCACCATTTGTTTCTATATTTGAAACAAGTTGATTTAATGTGTTAACATTATTTGCAATAATAAATGATGCATTTTCAATATCTGTTTCCTCAAATGTATTTACATCTACTTCTAATCCTTCTGTTGGAGTTGTTGTATCTGTAGTATCTGCTGTACTTGAAGTATCTGTTGTATCAGATGTAGTAGAAGTATCAGTTGTATCTGAAGTTGTAGTTGTGTCCGTTGTGTCTGAAGTTGTGGTTGTATCAGATGTATCTCCTGTGTCAGATGTATCTGAAGGATCATCTGCTGGTAAAATTGTTACTACGCATGATGCTGTTAATTGTGTATTTGGTATTTTTACTGTTATTGTTGTGGTTCCTTCGCTTAATGCTTTAAATGATGCTGAATATTCTAATTCTTCTGAATCTTGTCCAATTAAGATTTGTTGCATTTTATCATTTGAAATTGTCCAATTGAAATGCTCTGGCAATTCTGTTGCATTTTCTGGACTTATAGAAGCTGTTAATTGAACACCTTCGCCTACTTTTATTGTTGCAGTTGATTTATCTAATGCGATTGATTCAACCTCTATACTTGGTGCTAAAACTACTACTTCGCAATATGTAGTATAATTTTCTGCTCTTGCTGTTAAGAATACTCTACCAGCCTTTAATGGTCTAATTGAAACTGTGCATTTTTCTTTATCTATTGATTCTACTCTATATGAGATTACTTCTTCTTCTGATACGGCAAATTCAATATCAGGGATTTCAGTTAATGGACTTGGAGTCCATGTAAGTTCAACTGTTTGTGCACTATCTCCTACAGTTAATTGCATATATGATTTATCAATAGAAAATGATTCCATCTCAGTATCAACTACTTCTTCGGTAACATTTACTTCACATGTTGCTGTGATATCTGTTCCTGGTACAGTAACTGTAATTGTTGCTGTTCCTTCTTCTAAAGCTTCAAATGTTGCAACATATTTTCCATCTGTAGTTTGTGAATTTTGTACATCTTCATCAATTGCAATAACATCTTCATCTGAGCTTTCCCATGTTAATTCATCTGGTTTATTTGTTGCATCTTCTGGTAAAATACTTGCTATTAATGTTAATGTATCTCCAACCTCTAAGTTGGCTGTTGTTTTATCTAATGATACAGCTGTTATATCGACTGTATCTTCTGTTATAGTTACAACACATGATGCAGAAATATCTGTGCCTGGTACAGTAGCTGTGATTGTTGATGTTCCAGCTTCTAAAGCATTAAATGCTTGTGAGTATGCAAGTTCACCTGTATCAAGTCCTAACATAACTTGTTCCATTTTATCATTTGATATTGTCCAAATAAATTCATCAGGAAGTTCTGTAGCATTTTCAGGGCTTACACTTACTGTTAATAAAATACCATTTCCAACTTTTACTGTTTCATTTGATTTATCCAATGAAATTGATTGAATTGGAATTGTTGGTGCTAATACAACAATTTCGCAATCTTCTGATTTATCACCAACCGTAACTGTCAAAGTTACTCTTCCTGGTTTTAGAGGTGTCACAATAATATCACATTTTTCAGTATCAATTTCATCAACTTCATATGAAATAACTTCATCATCTGTAGCAGTTAAAATCACTTCTGGTTCATCATCTAATGGTGTTGGTGTCCATGTAACTTCTAACGCTTCATCTGTTCCAACTGTTGCTGTTATATATGTTTTATCAAGTGCAATTGTCTCAACTTGTACTTGACTATCTTCAATATTGATTGTTGCTGAAGATGAAATTGTAGTTCCATTTAATGTTACAGATGCTGTAACTATTACTGATCCGGCTGTTTGTGCAATATATTTTTTATTCATTGTATTACTTGTTGTGCTAGGATCTTCAACTAACTCTCCATCTCCACTCATAGACCAAGTTACTGGTAATTGAATATCAGGATTATCATCTAATCCGCCTTGATTATTTGGATTATAAATTGTTGGAGTAACTGTGAATTCAACTGATTCTCCAACTTTAAGATTTCTTTTTGATGTTTCTAATGATACTCCAGTTATTTGTATTGGTTGCAAAACAGTTATTTCACATGTTGCAGAAATATCTGTTTCAGGTACTGTTGCTGTTATGGTTGTAGTACCACTTTTTAATGGTGTAAATGCTTTTGTAAAGCTTGTTCCATCAATTTCTACATCAACATCTTCATTAATAGCAACTACTGTATTATCAGCAATTGACCAATTCAAATCAGCTGGTAAATTATTTGCATCTATTCCTGTAGGTCCCAATACAGCTGTTAATGCAAAGTCTGTATCAGGTTGTACGCTTTTTGTTTGATCCATTGTAATTGATGAAATTGAAGGTGCTAAAACTTCTACCTCAACTTCAGTTGTTATATTTGATTTTGGATCTCTTATTTCAATCATGGTAACGCCAGGTTGTGTTCCTTGGAAAACTCCACCAAAACTATTTGTTGAGCTATCATAGTAACGATTAATCATTTGTAATAAGCTTGGATCATCAATAGTCCATTCTAAGTTATTTGGTCTTTCGGTAATATTTTCAGGTAACAAAGCAGCTGTTATTACAACATTTTCACCAACATTTACTTCATAACTTACTTCACCTGTACTAATTCATGTGCTATAAATTTTTTCTGTGGTATCTTGTGTAGCTTCTTCTATATTTAAGTGAATTATGTACTTATAATCTTCATTATCATATCGAGCAAAATGAGGTTGGCTTATTCCACTTCCATCATCAATCATTTCATAATAACCCACTACAATTGTTCCATTTCCAGAATAAGGAGCTTGACAAGTTATTGTAAAATCGACATCTGTTTCACCAGTTACAGGTGTAGCTGGATCAATACTAACAATTGTATCCATTGGATCATCAAGTGTTGATAGTGGCATAGCAGCTATGCTGTACCCATCAATTAATTGATTTATATGTGTTGATAAAACTATCTCGTCTCCTTCAGTTGCATTAATTGATATTTCTTTATATGAAATCTCATTATAGTCAACTGATAGTGTAACATCAAATGGATATTGGCTTGTTGGATCTGTAGTAGTATCATCAGCCTCGACAACATTTATTTCAATCATAGCTTCGCATCCCTCTAATGCAGCGCCATCATCTCCCAAGAATTCAACTTTTACATACCCAGTTCCTTCTGACAAACCTGTAACATAAAGCATATTCTCTGCATCGTCAAAGTCAATTGCAATTATATCACGATATATTCTAGCACGACTTACAGAAAGACCTCC
>JAEEGI010027082.1_pt1 | contig 10993 bp, 7 predicted proteins | sample 8958751 | NCBI WGS metagenome assembly JAEEGI01 (sample SAMN16246545, study PRJNA631951) | gut metagenome | biome: gut microbiome; feature: rumen; material: KS-attached | host: Bos | place: Iran: Karaj | collected 2018-10 | reverse complement strand
TCAGGTTCTGGTAGATACCAGCCAGGGCCTGTGCGGCATCCTCTCCATTGACGGGGAAGTTGGTGGTATCCTTCTCTGTCATGCTCATCGAGTCGAGGTCACAGGAGACGAGTGTCCCTGCGAAGAGAGCCGCGCTTAAGAAATATGCTATTTTTTTCATGTTTTCTATCATCTATAAATTATTGTATGTCATGGAGCGTGATTATTTCACCTCTGTAATGAGGACCGAACGGCTCATCTGAGGATCGTTGAAGTACAGATTCTCCACGCCGCCCTTGGAGTCGAGCACGAGGCTGCTGGCAGGAACGCCATATTCTTTGACGAGCAGGTCGTAGACGTTCTTGGCACGGTTCTCTGCCAACCATTGGTTGCGGTCGGCTGTGCCGGTAGCCTTGTCGGCGTAACCCATGATGCTGTATTTCTTGCCCGGGTTCTCCTTGATCATCTTTGCGATGGTGCTCAGGTTGACGCGCTCACGGTTGACGATGTCGGTCTTGTTGATTTCGAAGTTGACGAAATAGGGATAGGTAACCACCTTCTCGTCGGTAATGACTGTAGTGGTGGTTGTAGCCGGTTGGTTCTTCAGGCGCTCGTTGTCGGCACGCAGGCGGTTGAGTTCACCATTGAGGCGGTCGATCTCGCTATTGTCGGTCACATACTCCACTCTGGTCTGCACGACAGGATCGGCAGCCTTCTTCTCTCTCTTGTCCTTGAACTTCAGGTTCACACCCACCATATAGGTGCGTGGCTGTGGGTAGTTGCCGACATCCACTCCGGTAACCCAAGGCTCACCGCCGATGGCGATACCATTCTCAGGATCCATACCTTTATAATTGGTGAAGGTGAAGAGGTTCTGTGCTGCGAAATAGACACGGAGTTGGCTGAAGGGGCTGGTGCTCTTGAGCAGACTTGCGAAGTCGTAGCCCAGGGTGACGTTCTGGATGCGGAAGTAGGTGGCGTCCTCCACGTAGATGTCGGACACCTGCTGCCAGTTCACACCGATGTTACCAGGCTTGAGCATAGGATACTTGTTGGAGGTACCCTCACCATGCCAGTAGTTGAACACCTCGGTAGTGTAGTTCTCGAACTGTGAGTCGGTGTTCTTACGCCATGAGCGTACCACCTCGTTGCCGAATGAGCCGTAAGTAGTCACTGAGAAATCGAAGCCTTTATAAGCCAGATTGAATGAGGCGCCCAGTGTGAAATCGGGATGCGGGCTACCCAACTCGGTCTTGTCTTCGGGAGTGATGACACCGTCGCCGTTGACATCGACGAACTTCAGGTCACCTGGCTGGATGCCAGAACCTTGGAGCGAGTTGGCGGCACTGCCACCGCAGTTCTTGCTGAGATATGCCTGCAGGTCGCTCTCGTTCTGGATGACACCCTCAGTCTTATAGCCATAGAAATAGCCGATGGGGTGTCCTTCCTCCATACGTGCCATATGACCGGTATTCTGTGCGATGAGGTCATTACCACCAGTGACGAACTTATTGGCATTCTTCACCTCGGTCACTTCGTTCTTGTTCTTGGCGAAGTTGACATTGATACCATATTTGAAATCGCCGATGTTGTCTTGCCATCCGATGGCAGCCTCAATACCGGTGTTCTTCACGGTACCTGCATTGGCATGGTATCCATTCTGTCCGACGATACCCCACAGAGGCACCCAAAGAAGCAGGTCCTTGGTCTCTTTGTTGTACCACTCGAGGGTGGTGGAGAGGCGGCCGCCGAGGAAGCGTGCATCGAGACCCACGTTGGTCTGCTGTGATGTCTCCCAAGTCAGGTCAGGATTCTCGATATTGGCGGGATAAGCACCTTGTGTATAAGAGTCTTTGGTGCTGCCGAAGGAATACTGGCCATAGTCGCCGAAGTCGAAGTTGGACTTCCACTGCAGGGAAGGAAGGTTGTCGTTACCATTCTGTCCCCAGCCTGCGCGGAGTTTCAAGAACGACAGCCAACTCTTTGAACTCTCCATGAATTTCTCATTCGAGATGACCCAACCTGCTGACACAGAGGGGAAGTAGCCCCACTGGTTTCCGGGAGCGAACTTCGAGGAACCGTCGGCACGGATGATGGCCGTGAAGAGGTAGGTCTCGTTGAAGTCGTAGTTCAAACGTCCGAAGTAGGACAGTTTGGCATCGTAACTACTGGGATAACCGTCGACGACAGCCGATGTACGGCCAGTCATGTTGTGCATGTAGGCATGAATGGCATCACCGAAGATATTGCCCGATGCGGTGGCGTTCACCGACTCACCATAGTGCGGACGCGACTTGGAGTACTCCATACCACCCATGATGTCGAAGTGGTTCAGGCCAAGATCGAACCTGTAGTTCAAGGTGTTGACCAGGTTCCAGTTCCATCCGAGAGAGAGGTTGTCGCTGGTCTGGTCGGTACTGCGGAAGCCGCCCGAGTTGTCGTGGATGCGGAATACCGGGAGGTAGCACCACCAACTGCTCGACCACTGCTTGTAGGACACCTGTCCGCGATAGGTGAGGTTCTTGATAGGCTGCACCTCGACATACCCCACGGCATTGAGATTGAAACTCTTACTCTTGTTGTTGCCTGCCTGATTGTAGACCACAGCAGCAATGGGGTTGCTGGTAAAGTTGTTGTATGGGAACCAACCATTGGTACCCGAGGTGTTGATATCATTCCACATGAAGTAGTCGCCTGCGGCATTATATACAGGTACACAAGGGTTGGCACGCAGCATGTTGGAGAGGTCGTTGGCATATTGGTTGCCAATCTGGATACCCTGGCTCTGACGGTGCTGGAAGTAGAGGTTCTCACCAATCTTGATGACATCCCTGTCGCCCACTCTGTAGATGACATGTTCTGAATTCAGGCGGAAAGTGAAGCGGCGGAAGTCGGACTTCACCGGACCACCGAACACACCATCCTGGTATTGATAACCCACACCAGTAGAGAATTTCGACACTTCGCCACCGCCTGCAAGGTTGATGGAGTGGTTGGTTACGATAGAATTCTTATGGCGGAACTCCTCTACCCAATTTGTGCCTTTGTTGGTGCCATTGCGGTAGGCCTGAAGAAGGTCGGCATCGATATACCTTGACCAGTCGTAAGGAGAGCCACCGGCATTGTGGTTCACCAAGTCCATCACGTCCATATACTGTTTGGCGTTGAGAGGTTCTGGCATCTTGTATACGTTCTGCCAGCCCACGTTGCCGTCGTAACTTACCTCTACCTTGCCTTCCTTACCCTGCTTGGTGGTGATGAGGATCACACCATTTGCAGCCGACGAACCATAGATAGCAGCCGAAGCAGCATCCTTGAGCACGTCGATACGCTCGATGTCGGCAGGGTTGAGGGCGTTGATGTCGCCGCCAGCCACACCGTCGATGACGTAGATAGGATTGGTGCTGCTGTTGGTACCTGCACCACGGATATTGATCTTGAATCCATCGCCTGGCTGACCGGAATTGGCCTGGATGGTCACACCAGGAGCCTGGCTTTGGAGAGCGCCGAGCACCTGTGTGGTGTTGAGTTTGGCAATGTTCTCACCCTTCACCTCCAAAGTGGCACCAGTGACGAGTTTTTTCTTCTGCACGCCATAACCCACGACCACAACTTCATCGAGCACGTCGGAGTCTTCGGAGAGGGTGACGCTGAAAGTGCTTTGGTTGCCCACAGGAATTTCCTGTGTGGTGTAACCAATGTAGGAAATCACAAGCACAGCACCAGGCTGCACATCGAGAGTGAACTTACCGTCGAAGTCGGTAACCGTTCCGTTGCTGGTGCCTTTCTCCATGATGGTAGCCCCGATGATAGGTCCCATCGCGTCGGTGACGACACCACTGACTTTCCTTGACTGCTGAACCGCAGTAGCGGCCACATCAGACGTTTCGGCATAAGCCGGAGCGAAATACCCCAGTCCTATGCAAGCGCCCATAAGCAGCACTGTCTTTCTGAAATTCAAATTCATACTTAAGTATATTAGTAGGTTAAATAAAGTATAATCACATCCGTCTCTACATCAATTATGAGCAGGTTGAAACGAGCCATATAGATGCCATGAGAGACAGTTGGACTTCTCCAACAGTCATCGAGGATAACAAGTTTTTCTCTACTATAAGTTTGTCCGTAGTTTTTAGGCTATTGCGGGTGATATGATATAGGTTGTGCGGGTGATATTTTATATTATCTTTACAATTTGCAAAGGTATTTAAAAAATCATCAAAACTATAATACTATTTTGATAGAAGTTGATACTTTATGAATAAAAAGAGTAACAATTAGACGATTCAGGCAAAAAAGTACCAAAAAAATCACCTAGATAATATTTTCGTGTCCACTGCACACTTGTTTTTATCACCCCCTATTCTTGCCACAAAAAGGGGTGGATTTTTGGATAATCGCAATGAAATGTTTATTTTTGCCATTCAAAGAGACATGAGATGAACAAATACACCCAGTTTGCCCTATTGTCGGCCAGCACGCTCCGCATGCTTCCCCACATTGCCCTCTACTTGCTTCATCGCAAGCAGATAGACGGCGACTTGGAGAAATACCAGGACAAACGAGGCGGTGTTATTAATTTTATTAAGGTATGTACGCGCGAGCGCGTGTACCGCAATCTCTTCTATTACCGGATGGGCGACTACCGCTCGGTGTTCATCAAATGGCTGCTACCTCCTGAACGGACACTCCACATCTGGTGTCCGGAAATAGGGCAAGGAGCCCATTTCGAGCACAACTACGCCACGTATCTGAATGCCGAACACATAGGCCGCGACTTCTACTGTCTGCAGAACGTGACGCTGGGCAACGGACGCGGTGGCCGTCCCACCATTGGCGATGGTGTGCGCATCTACACCGGTGCCATCATCTATGGCGGCATCACCATCGGCGACCGTGCCGTGATTGGCGCCGGTGCTGTGGTGCGCAAAGATGTGCCCCCCGATTGTACGGTGGCCGGCAACCCTGCCTTCATCGTGAAGCGCAACGGAGAAAAAGTGCATATCCCCCTGTAGCATGGAGAGTCTGAAAGAGAAAACCGCCCGCGGACTGCTTTGGGGCAGTTTGAGCAACGGCATTCAGCAGTTGCTCAACGTGGTGATAGGCATCTTCCTCGGCCGTTTGCTCGACACGAGCGACTGGGGTATGGTAGGCATGATTACCATCTTCACCGCCATCGGTGCCTGTCTGCAGGAAGGCGGTTTCATTGCCGCCCTCAACAAGCGCAAGGATGCCACGCACCGTGACTTCAACGCCGTGTTCTGGACCAGTCTGTGCATTGGTGTGGGGTTCTACGCCATCATGTTTTTCTGTGCCCCCCTCATCTCTGCCTTCTACAAAGAACCCGCACTCACCCCCCTCACCCGTTTCATCTGCCTGAGTTTCGTCATCTCGAGCCTGAGTACCGCGCCCCGTGCCTGGCTCTTCCGCAACATGATGGTGCGTGAGACCTCTATCATGACCATCACCAGCCTTGCCATCTCGGGCGTGGTAGCCGTAGCGATGGCATTCTCGGGCATGGCCTACTGGGGCATAGCCACCCAGAACATCGTCTACATCCTCCTCATCACCCTGCTCAGTTACTATTTCTCGGGGTGGCGTCCCAGTATGAAGATTGATTTCCGTCCGGTGCGCGAGATGATTGGTTTCAGCAGTCAGCTCATCATCACCAACATGGTGAACATCGTCAACACCAACTTCTTCTCCGTCATCCTCGGCCGTTTCTACACCAAGTGCGACGTGGGCAACTACACCCAGGCCAACAAATGGAACACGATGGGCTCATCGCTCATCTCCAACGTCATCTACGGCATCGCCCAGCCCGTTTTCACAAAGGTGGAGGAAGACCGTGAGCGGCAAAAGGCCGTGCTTCGGAAACTCCTCCGTTTCACCGCCTTTATCACTTTCCCCCTGATGCTTGGCCTGGCCCTGGTTGCCAAGGAGTTCATCGTCATCCTCATCCCCGAGAAATGGCTGGTGAGTGCCGGCATCATGCAACTGCTGTGCATCGCCGGGGCCTTCATCCCCATCTCCTTCCTGTTTTCCAACCTCGTCATCAGCCGCGGGCATTCCAAAGCCTATATGAGGACATCGGTGGCACAATGCGCGGCAGGCATGGTGGTGGCCCTGGCCGCCTCGCCCTTTGGTATTCATGTGATGGTGACCGCGTTCGTCGTGGTGACCATTCTGTGGACCTATGTATGGCTACGGTTGGCGCAGCGCGAAGTGAGCATCACGTTCTCCGAGTTCGTGCGCGACATCTCTCCCTACCTGCTCCTGTCGGCTGTGCTGTGCCTCATCGCCCATTTCGCCTGTGGCGGCATTGGCAACCTCTACCTGCGCTTTGCCGTGAAGGTGGTGGCTGTAGCCATCCCATATGTAGGCGTGTTATGGCTATTGGGCAGTACCATCCTCCGTGAGAGTGCCACCTTCCTCCTTCACCGTAAAATCACCTGATTTCTGCAATAAGCCCTCACAGATGTTGCAAGATTGATTTTTTTGATGTATCTTCGCCTTCGATACCTTTTTGAGGCAAAAAAAGATTTTCTCAATGGGATATAACGACTATATTGAACGACACAAGACCCATGAGTTGCGCGCCTGCCAGATGAAGCAACTCTCCATCCTTGAAGAGATAGACCGTATCTGCGCCAAGCACCGCATCGACTACTGGATTGACAGCGGCACCTTGCTCGGTGCCGTGCGCCACGGCGGGTTCATCCCATGGGACGACGACATCGATATCTGCATGCTTGCCGAAGACCTCGACCACTTCAAGCAGGTGGCCCCAGCCGAGCTTCCCCCTTCGATGGTATTGCAGTCGAAAGAGACGTTCCCGGAGTCGAAGGAACCCATCGTGAAAGTGCGCGACAACAACTCGCTCTATGTGGAACCCGGCGACGACTTCTCTGCCAACTATCCCAAGGGCCTGTTTGTAGACATATTCCCCTTCGTGGCATATCCCACGGTGTCGCGCAAGTTCTGCAGGCGATATGGCAGGATGTTCACCCGCAGCCGTGCCATCCTGCGCAAGCCCCACCGATACTCTTTGCGCTCCGTGGCCGAACTGTTCTGGTTTGGCGGGCAATACCTCATGAGCCGTGTGGCTTGGTGGGGAGCCTCCACCTTCCGCTCCCGCGACCAATACCTATCGTTTGTGCTGGAGAACAACGGATATGGCATCATGCACCGCCGGGAGTGCATCTTCCCCCTTTCCACGATGACGTTCGAGGGCAAGGACTTCCCTGCCCCACGCGACCCTGACGAGTATCTGCGCGACCTTTTCGGCGACTATATGCGAATACCTCCTCCCGAGCAACGGCACATCCACGCCGTGTTCATGCTTCCCCAACTGGAGGATGAAGACGAGCCAAGGAAGGCTTAGAATCACCTTGAATCCCCCCAAACACCCACTCATGCCCTACCCTGCCAACATTGACATTTCTGTACTGATACTGTTTTTCAACCGCCCCGACCACCTGTCACAAGTTTTCGCCGAGGTGAAGAAAGCCCGTCCTGCCCGTCTGTTTCTCTATCAAGACGGTCCGCGTGGCGAGCGCGACATGGCAGGCATCATGGCCTGTCGCAAAGTGGTGGAAGACATCGACTGGGAATGTGAGGTACACCGCAAATACCAAGAACGCAACTATGGTTGCGACCCTTCCGAATACCTGTCGCAGAAATGGGCCTTCTCGCTCACCGACAAATGTATCGTGCTCGAGGACGATGATGTGCCCTCGCAGTCGTTCTTCCCCTTTTGCAAGGAGATGCTCGACCGTTATGAGCACGACGAGCGGGTGAGCATGATTTCCGGTTTCAATGAAGACGAGGTGTCGGCCGACGTGCCCGACAGTTATTTCTTCACCTCTGTCTTCGCCATCTGGGGATGGGCCTCCTGGAGCCGTGTCGTAGACAAGTGGGAAGGCGACTACGCCTTCCTCGACGACCCTTATGCCATGCGCCAACTTGAGGCATTGGTGAAGCAACGCCGTTACCGCAGCGACTTCCTGAGGATGTGCCGCCAACACCGTGAGAGCGGAAAGGAATACTATGAGAGCATCTTTTGGGCGAGCAACCTGCTTCACTCAGGGCTTGCCATCATGCCCACGAAGAACATGGTGAACAACCTCGGTCTTTCTGCCGACAGCACCCATTTCTCGGGGAGCATCAAGACCACTCCCCGTGCCTACCGGAAGATTTTCACCATGAAGCGCCACGAGATAGAGTTCCCGCTCCGCCATCCCCGTTACGTGATAGAGCATGTGGCCTACAAGGAGCGGTTGTACAAGACCAACGCATGGGGTCATCCCTGGACAAAGGCATGCCGTTCGATGGAGGAGTTGTTTCTCAACCTACGTTACGGGCAGTTCAAGAACATCTGGCAGTCGGCCACCCGCCGCATGAAGAAATGGCTGCGACAAGACCGGCATCAATAAAAAGCCATTGTTTATTTTTCCATGGCCTTTCTCAACTCGGCCATGAAGCGTCGGTATTCTTTTTGGGTGATATCCACCTTGTTATAGCATTTCCGGTTGGGATACCTCCTTTTATAAGCCTGGCGCACCATCTCGTGAGTCACGATATTCTCGACGGGGATGTGGTATTTCGCGATGATGGGCAACAGGTATTCTATGCCGCTCTTTATTTGGTCGTCGGTCAGCGGGCGTTCAAGGGTATTGCCTTGAAACTCTATCCCGATGGTAAAATTGTTGCATGAATCACGACCATTGAGAACAGATTTTCCAGCATGGAAGGTCACCAATTCAGGTTCGCATAGGATGTATCGCGTGCCATCGGTATCTATCACGACGTGCGTGCCCACTCCCCTCTCTACAGAAGTCAAAATATCGAGCGACCGTTGCACCGTCGGTTCAGCAGTATGGTGCAGGACGACCCCTCTCACCTCATTCACCTTGTTCTCATCGAAATTGGGTGTGGGGTATTGCACCACCCTATAGTGAGTATCCGTGTCGTGTTGATGGCCTCTCCAAACAGAAAAGCCCGATATGGCAAGGCCACCGAGCAGACTTGCCAAGACGATGTATGCTGCCCTATGCATATGGTTCTTCTTTGAATGCTTCTTTCTTCGTTTCATTCCCAATCCTTTGTGGAAAGGTAAAAAAATGGCGGTGACAAGAATTCATCGAGCACCGCCATTATTGTGTTTCGGTCGAAAGACCGTCATTTCCGCTTAGAAGTCATCGTGGTCGAGGCTGTCGTTGAAGTCTCTCGGCTCACGCTCTGCCAGTGGGTCACGGAAGTCATTGCGACGACCCTGATGGTTGCTGTTGCGGTTGGCGCCCTGGCGGTTGTTGCTGCCTCCCTGACGGTTGGCATTGCCACCATTCTGACGTGCGCCACGCTCCGGACGCGGGCGGCGCTCACGGTCGACATATCCCTCTGGTTTCGGCTCCAACACACGGTGTGAGAGTTTATACTTACCCGTCTTGGGATCAATCTCCATGAGTTTTACCTTAATCTTGTCGCCTTCCTTGATGCCGGCATCCTCAACGGTCTCCAAACGCTTCCACTCTATTTCGGAGATATGGAGCAGACCATCCTTGCCAGGCATGATTTCCACGAAGCATCCGTAAGGCATGATGGAGCGCACGGTACCCTCGTAAATCTCGCCCACCTCGGGGATGGCCACGATGGCCTTGATCTTAGACACGGCGGCCTCGATGCTATCCTTGTCGGGAGCGCTCACCTGCACCTTGCCTACGCCGTCGACCTCGTCGATGGTGATGGTGGCGCCAGTGTCTTCCTGCATCTGCTGGATGATTTTTCCGCCCGGGCCAATGACAGCGCCGATGAACTCCTTCGGGATATCGAAAGCCACGATACGCGGTACGTGAGGCTTAAGTTCGGCACGCGGTTCGGCAATCGTCTCAGTGATCTTGCCGAGGATATGCTCACGGCCGGCCTTGGCCTGCATGAGCGCCTTCTCGAGGATATCGAAACTCAGGCCGTCGCACTTGATGTCCATCTGCGTGGCGGTGAGTCCGTCTTTCGTGCCAGTGGTCTTGAAGTCCATATCGCCCAGATGGTCCTCATCGCCGAGGATGTCGCTGAGCACGGCATACTTGTCTTCACCGGGATTCTTGATGAGACCCATGGCGATGCCGCTCACAGGTTTCTTCATGGGCACGCCGGCATCCATCATAGCCAGTGTTCCGGCACAGACGGTAGCCATCGACGATGAGCCATTGCTCTCGAGAATCTCGCTGACGATGCGTACGGTATAGGGGAAGTCCTCAGGAATCTGGTCTTTGAGCGCACGCCATGCCAAGTGTCCGTGACCGATTTCGCGACGGCCGACAGAGCGTTGTGCCTTGGCCTCGCCGGTGCAGAATGGAGGGAAGTTGTAGTGGAGCAGGAAACGCATGTAACTGCGGTCGAGCACATCGTCGACGAGTTTCTCATCGAGTTTGGTTCCCAGTGTACAAGTGGTGAGCGACTGTGTCTCGCCACGAGTGAAGATGGCACTTCCGTGAGGCATGGGCAGTGGTGATGTCTCGCACCAGATGGGACGAATCTCAGTGGTCTTTCTGCCATCGAGACGGATACCTTCGTCGAGGATGCAGCGGCGCATGGCATCGCGCTCCACGTCGTGATAGTAGCGGTCCATCAGTTCATTTTTCTCTGCCAGTTCATCCTCGGAGAGGTCGGTGTGAGCAGCGGCATAAGCCTCCTTGAAGTCAGTGATAATCTTCTCAAAAGCCTCAGCGCGGGCCTGCTTCTCGAGAGCCTGCTTGGTAACATCATAGGCTGGCTGATAAAGTTCCTTGGCGATTTGCTCGCGCAGTTCCTCATCGTTCACCTCGTGGCAGTATTCGCGTTTCACGTCTTTGCCGAGTTCTTTCGACAACTCTGTCTGAAGTTCACACATCGGACGGATGGCGTCCATGGCGGCCTTGAGAGCGACGATCAAGTCCAGCTCGCTCGCCTATTTCATTTCACCCTCCACCATCATGATGTTCTCGGCCGAGGCACCCACCATGAGGTCCAAGTCGGC
>JAEEGI010027078.1_pt1 | contig 10995 bp, 8 predicted proteins | sample 8958751 | NCBI WGS metagenome assembly JAEEGI01 (sample SAMN16246545, study PRJNA631951) | gut metagenome | biome: gut microbiome; feature: rumen; material: KS-attached | host: Bos | place: Iran: Karaj | collected 2018-10 | reverse complement strand
ATCGACCCCACCGCCGAGTGTTCCGGCGAGGAACAGAGCCTGTCGCTCTTCATCACAAAGAACGCCCTCTCCGTCAAACGTATTCTCCTCACCCACGCTCATATCGACCATATCGCTGGGTTGAAATGGGCTTGTGAGAAATATGCTCTCCCGGTGACTACTCATATCGACAGCAAGAAGATGATTGACCGCTCTGCCGCATACGCTGACATGATGGGCTTCGCTGCCAACGACTTCAGTTCTCTTGAGTACGACTATGTCAACGGTGGCGACAAACTTTCCATCGGCGCCGACTCCGTCGAGTGCCGATATGTGCCGGGCCATTGCATAGGCAGCCTTTGTTTTGTGACAGACAATCCCAAGATGGTTTTTACTGGCGATGCGCTCTTCCGTGGCAGCATAGGACGTACCGACCTCCCAGGGGGCGACCACAACCTCCTGATGGAGAAGCTCCGCTACGAGATCCTCTCCCTCGACGACGACACCGTCGTCCTCCCAGGTCACGGCGAATGTTCCTCCATAGGTGACGAGAAAAACTGGAACCCGTTTTTATAACTGCCCGATACCCACCGACCACTAACCGCCAACCCATGCCCGTCAACCCCAAGATAGAACCTACCTGGCTCGATGTTCTCCGCCCTCAGTTCGAGGCTCCCTATTTCGCTCAGCTGAAAGACTTTCTTGTGGCCGAACGTCAGCAGTACGAGTGCTACCCCGCCGGTGGAAATATCTTCAATGCCTTCAACCTTACTCCCTTCGACAAGGTTAAGGCTGTCATCATAGGGCAAGACCCCTACCACGAGCCGGGGCAGGCTCACGGACTGAGTTTCTCTGTGCAGGATGGTATACAGTTTCCACCATCGCTGCAGAATATTTTTAAGGAGATTCAGGCCGATCTAGGCACGCCAATCCCTGTCTCGGGCAATCTCACCCGTTGGGCTGAACAAGGGGTGTTGTTGCTTAATGCTTCACTCACGGTTCGTGCTCATCAGGCTAACAGCCATTCACAACTGGGGTGGCAGAAGTTTACCGATGCAGCCATCCAGACCTTGGCCCAGCATCGCGAGCATATCGTTTATATGCTCTGGGGCGGTTATGCCCGTTCTAAGGCGTATATGATTGATAAGCAGAAAAATCTGGTGTTAGAGAGTGTTCATCCATCACCACTCAGCGCTAATCGTGGTGGCTGGTTTGGCCAGCATCAGTTCTCGCGCTGCAATGCCTATCTTGAACAAAACGGAAAAACCCCTATTGTATGGTAAATCAACTCCCTCCAATTATACAAGTTGGCGATGTGCTACTCTCGTCAGAGATTCTGACTGAGAAGTTTTGTTGCGACCTGAGCATCTGCAAAGGCGAATGCTGTGTAGAAGGCGATGCTGGTGCCCCAGTGACCATGGAAGAAATAGCTGCCATCGAAGACTGTGTAGATACTGTTTGGGAGGATCTCTCAGCATCGGCTCAGGCTGTGATTGATAAGCAGGGCGTGGCTTATACCGACCAAGAGGGTGACTTGGTGACCAGTATCGTTGGAGGTAAGGATTGTGTGTTTACCTATTATGGTGATATTGAGGATTGGAACACTCATTTGCCCATTAAGAACTGTTGCCTTTGTGCTTTGGAAAAAGCTTACAGAGCAGGGCGAACCCATTTCTGTAAGCCTATTAGCTGTGCCCTATATCCCATCCGCGAAAAGAAACTTGGCGGTGGTCTGGTGGGCTTGAATTACAATCGCTGGACCGTGTGCAAGATGGCTATTGAGAAAGGCAAACAGGAGAATCTGCTGCTTTATCAGTTTCTGCGTGATCCGCTTACCCGCCGTTTTGGAAAAGCCTGGTATCAGGAGTTGCTTGATACTGTTAGCCAACTGAAGGAGCAGGGCTACCTATGATTTGCGGTATTCTGAAGGCGACATACCAACATGTTCCTTAAAGTACTTGCCGAGGAAACTCTGGTTGGGAAAATTCATTTCTTCAGTGATTTCTTTTATGGACTTGCTAGAGTTTTTTAGCATGACGCGCAGTTCCATCGTGACGTAATTCTCTATCCACTCCACTGGTGTGCGACCGCTGATGCGCTTAACGGCTGTAGATAAATATTTGGGGGTTATGCCAAGCTGTTGGGCATACCAGCTTACACGCCGTTCACGTTTACAGTTCTCCTCAACCATTTTTAGGAATATAGTAAATGCCTTTTCCGAACGCATCAGCGACTCATCAAAATTCTTCACTCTGTAGATGACATTGCCTACGTCGTAGAACATGGCAAGCATCAGCGTGCGTATCAGATGTTTCCGAAAGTGGTTGTGATTGTCGCTAATCTTCCTCCTGATGGCTTGGAAATACTCTTTGAATGTTGCAATCTCGTTTGACTCAAGTTTCATCACCGGCTGCATGCGGGCTGCAACGAATAGGGAACTGATGTCGTGAACACTCTTGATGATTTCGTGGAAGAAATCCACACTCATCATGATACATAAGCCTTCCATGTCTTCAGATGGCTTATACCCATCGATGACATGGCGTTCACTTACAACTAACATTTCGCCTTCATGGACCACTAACTCTTGTGTATCCATTGTATATCTGATGGTTCCCTTGGTGCATAGACCAATCAGGATGAAGTTCATCTTCCTTGGCTCACTGGGCATGGGGGCCTGATGTATCTGGTCAGACAGCAGCAGGTCGTTGTCAAGTGTTACCGAGCCTTCCCAGCGTCTGGCTTTTTCCCAGTCGGTAGCTTGTATTTCTGGTTTTTGTTGTCTTACCATGTTTTGATGTTTTGTGTCTGACCTGCTTTTAACTTGATAACCTTCTGTTGTTCGTTATATTGTAAGATAAGAGTAGCTGCTTTCTTGGCTTTTATCTTGCAATCGCGCACCTTGCCGCCTTTCCATTCGAATGATACTTCGAATCCGCCGCGGGCACAGAGGCCGCTTACAAAGCCTTCCTGCCATTGCTCTGGGCATGCGGGCAGCAACTCAATGGTGTTCTTACCATCTTTAGATGTCGATTGCATCAGCATTTCGCATACACCAGCTGTGCCTCCAAAGTTGCCGTCAATCTGGAAGGGTGGGTGGGCATCAAACAGGTTAGGGTAGGTGCCACCGCCTTTGTGCCAGTCTTTCCAGTCGGTCTTCTTTGAACCGCGAGGAGCAATAGGTGTGAGTAATTTCTGATAAATGTGGTAGGCCTGCTTTGCATTATGCAGTCTGGCCCATAGGTTGATACGCCAGCCGGTGCTCCAACCAGTGGTCTTGTCGCCCTTGATTTCAAGCGAACGCGCTGCTGCCTTTTGCAGTGTGGCATCAGTAAGATGGTGGCCAGGATAGAGCCCGATCAGATGGCTCTGATGGCGATGCTGGAAGTCCCAGTCGTCCCAGTCATAGTACCACTCATTAAGGTCGCCCATGTGACCAATGGTATAGGGGTGCAGTTTAGCCAGAGCCTGTTCCAGCTTCTTCTCCTTTATACCCAGCACCTTGCCGGCAGCAATGGTGTTGATGAAAAGCTCGCGTATGATGGCCAGGTCGGCAGTGCCGCCATAACAGGTGGTGCCGTGATAGCCTTTGTCGGTTTTATACTCGTTCTCGGGCGAGGTGCTGGGGGCTGTAATCAGCTCACCAGGCTGCTTGGGATTCTCGATGAGCCAGTTCATACAGAAGTCGGCAGCGCCTTTCATTAGCGGGTAGGCTGTGGCGCGAAGGTAATCCTTGTCTTGGGTGAACTGGTAGCGCTCCCACAGCGTGTTGACCAACCAGGCACCGCCTAGGTTCCAGTTGCTCCACTCCGGACTCTCGCGTTTCTCGCCTACGGGGTTGGTCATTGCCCATATATCGCTGTTGTGGCTTGAGCACCAGCCTTTACTGATATTATAATAGTTCTTGGCGGTATAGGCGCCGTTGGCTGCCAGCCCAGAGATGAAACCGTCTAATGGGGTGGCCATCTCTGCCATGTTGGCAACGAATGCAGGCCAGTAGTTCTCTTCGAGATTGATGTTGACTGTGTAGTTGCCACGCCAGGGCGACCATAGTTGTGGTGCCCAAAGCCCCTGCAGGTTGGCTGGCGCATTCTTGTTGCGCGAGCAGGAAATAAGCAGATAGCGGCCAAACTGAAAATAGAGTTCCTCTAGATAGGCGGTTTGGTCACCTCCATTCGTATAGTCGAGTAGCAACTGATCCGTCATTCGACGATTCTTCGCTTCCGGCAGATCGATGGGGTTACGCCCTGTTTTATTCAGACAGATTTTTACCCTGTCGTAGATGGACTTATAGTCGTTCAGGTGGCGTGCATAGAACTCGTCAAAGTTTGCGTTCTGCGTGTGCCAGAGGTCGTCGGTTACCAACTTGAGATAGTTGGCGCTTTCACGAACAGGGTGCTTGTCGAAGCCGTTAAAGCTGGTTTCGTTTACGATGTAGATAATGGCTTCCTTGGCCTTGGTGATGGTGAGCGACGAATCGCTAGCGGCCATCTCGCCATCGGTCTTCACGCTTAGTATGGTGCAGAAGTGGGTACTTTCCTGTGGGGCGCCTGTCGCATGTCCAGTCATTGTGAGTTGTCCCATAGTACTCTTTACCATGTGGGGCACTTGGGCTGTGAGCGCTATCTGGCAGTTGATATCGCCACGCAAACGTATGGCAATCAGCTTGTCTGGGTTAGAGGCGAAATATTCGCGGGTGATGAGGCGCCCGTCTCGTTTGTAGCTATCGCGTACAATGGCTGAATCGATATTTAGCGAGCGCTGATAATCCTTAATCTCGCCTAATCCTAAGTCTTTGATGTGTAGTGTGCCCAGTGGCTGATAGTGCTGTGAATTGGGCCCCTGCACATGCAGCTGCAGCGAGTCGGCCAACTTGTAATCTTCATTAAATAGCGCCTTGCGTATCTCTGGTATCCATTTGTGGGCATGGGCATCCAAGTTGCGGTCAACAGGTTTTCCTGTCCACAGGGTGATGTCGTTCAGATAAATCACGTTGTCATCGCTACCACCATAGATGAGTGCGCCCATCTTGCCGTTGCCAATGGGTAGCGACTCTTCGAAATAAGTCGCTGGTTTGTCGTACACTAACACCATAGGTGCTTGCTGTTGTGCATATGTAGCTGATGTGATAGCCGTAAAGGCTGTAGTTAGTAAAAACTGTTTCATTCTCATACACTTGTTCTCTTTGGCTGCAAAGATACTAAAAAAAACATATTATACGCTAGTTGTTAAAGTTAAGGTAAGTAAAAAAGAGATAGATAAGGACACTTTTGTTCTTTTTTTTTATAAAATCTTGTGAGTCTACGGAAAAAATGATTATCTTTGCACGGTGTATATTATAAACTCTAAATATCGCATAGACCCATGAACAAGAAGACAATCGTAACCATTATGCTTGTTTTCGCAACTGTAGTTGCGGAGGCTCAAGTATTGTTAAGAACACATGTAGAATCTGGCGATTTGGAAGGAACGCCAGATGGTACTGACCTGGCTGTGTATAAAGCCATTCCTTATGCGGAAGCTCCTGTGGGCGACTTGCGGTGGAAGGCACCGCAGCCTGCTAAGCCCTGGAAAGGCGTGCTGAAGGCTGATGACGTGGCCAAGTGGCCGCCACAGCCAGAAAAAAGCTATGTGACCTATGATATGATGAGCGAAGATTGTCTATATCTGAGTGTGGCAACTCCTGCCAAAAGAATAGATGAGGGCTTGCCTGTAATGGTGTTCATACATGGCGGTGGCTTCCGTACAGAGCATTATGGTGGCGACTTGTGGCAAAGTTTGGCCCGCAGGGGGGTGGTAGCAGTATCAATAGAGTATCGTACTGGTGCACTGGGCTTCTTGGCTCATGCAGACTTGGCTAAGGAGGCTAATGGCCATTCGGGAAACTATGGTATTCTTGATCAGATATTTGCCCTGCAGTGGGTTCAGCGTAACATCAAAAGCTTTGGTGGTGATCCCAAGAAAGTTACCATATTTGGAGAATCGGCTGGCGCTATGAGCTGTCATATCCTTTGTGCTTCGCCTTTGGCTAAGGGGTTGTTCCGTGCCTGTATCAGTCAGAGTGGAGCTTTTATTTCACCTATGAATGCAATCAATCAGACACAGGCGCAGATGCTAGGATGGATGTTTATGAGCCAGTTGAATAAAAAATCCATTGAAGAAATGCGCCAGATGGATGCCAAAGAACTAACAGGTAATAATGTAAACTTCCAAGCCTCTTTGCCCATTGTAGATGGCTACGTTATACCAGGGCTCATCTATGATCTTTACCAAGAAGGGAAATATAATGATGTTCCTGTGCTGATTATGTATAATAGTGACGAGGGAGCTGTAGACTTTGATTCTGTGAGTGAGGATTTGTATAATCAGCAGTTAAACTCATTTCCTGGTCAGTGGGCAGATAGTGCTAAGGCTTGCTATCCTGGTGCCACTGCGATGGAGCGCCTATACAGTATGCGCGATTTAATGCGTGATGTCTCATTTGGCTGGCCTGCCTATGCATGGGCCGTATTACAGAAAAAAACGGGTAAGAGCCCGGTTTATTCAGCCTATCTCGCTCAGAAGTCGGATACTACCGTTTATGCAAAAGGAAATCGGCGTGGTGCCGCACATGCTGATGATATGCTCTATCTGAAAGGAGCCTTTGATAATAATGTGGCGAAATATTTCCAGGAAAAGAAGGTGAGCGACCTGATGCAGCAATACTGGGTAAACTTTGCCAAATCGGGAGGGGATCCAAATGGTGAAGGACTACCTTTTTGGCCGGTGTTTGACGAAGGCCAACCTACGGTTATGCAGTTTCAAAATGGTGCAGGGTTAATAGAAATGCCAAATAAGGAGCATATAATTCTTATTGATCGTTTTATGACTTATATAAACTCGCTTAGAAACAAGCGCTAGTTTATAAAAAAATAGCATTTTTCTTGTTAAAGTCATCAAAAAGATGTATATTTGCGGCGTCAAACAATTAAAGAAAAACCTATGCAATCAATAAGAACCCTAAACGATATGATTGTCTTCCTCCAGCAAAGAGGCGATAAGAAACGTGTGGCAGTGGTTTGTGCGAACGATGCCAGTACCCGTTATGCTGTAGAGAAGGGCAAGGAAATGGGATTCATTGAACCGGTATATGTGGATGGCGATGATAAGGAAGAGTGTGCTCGCAAGGCGGTTGCTATGTGCAAGGCTGGCGAAGCAGACATCCTAATGAAAGGGCTTATTAATACAGATGTCATTCTGAAAGCTATACTTGACAAGGAGAATGGCATTTTACGTCCAGGACACGTGCTCACACATGTGGCGATGGCCGAGATTCCCAAATATGAGAAATTGCTTTTTTTTACTGATGCAGCAGTGATACCTGTGCCCACAGAAGCTCAACGCCGTCAGCAGATTCATTATGTGAACTATGTGTGCCATGCTCTTGGTATCGAGGAACCACGTATCTCACTCATTCATTGTGCAGAAAAGGTAAGCGCAAAGACATTTCCTTATACTGTGGATTATCTTGAAATTATTGCCGAGGCTCAGACTGGCAAGTTTGGACGTTGCATCATTGACGGGCCGCTCGACCTAAAAACTTCACTCGACTCTGTAAGTCTTCGTGAGAAAGGAATTCATAGCGTGATTGATGGCCAGGCGGATGCGCTCATTTTTCCTGATATTGTGGCTGGCAATGTATTCTACAAAACCATCACCCTTTTTGGCTATGCAAAGACGGCTGGTGTGTTGCAGGGTACCCAGTGCTGTTGCGTGCTTCCATCGCGAGCAGACAGTCCTGATTCAAAATATTACTCATTAGCCTTGGCTGCTATATAATGAAGATATTAGTCATAAACCCTGGCTCAACCTCAACCAAGGTGGCGGTGTTCGAAGACGAAACGCCTGTGTTAGTACGTAACATCGTGCATAGCGCTGACGAACTAGCTCGTTTCGACGACGTAATAGAGCAGCAGGACTTTCGTCGTCAACTGGTGCTTGGTGAGTTGCAACAAGCCGGTATACCAGTAGAGTTTGATGCTGTTATTGGACGGGGAGGTTTGGTGAAACCCCTTGAGGGTGGGGTATACGAGATTAATGACCTGATGATACAAGATACTCATAGTGGCATAGCTCTTCATAATCATGCTTGTAATCTTGGTTGTCTGATAGCTCATGAGATAGCTGCTACAATACCGCATTGCCGTTCGTTTATTGCAGATCCTGGTGTGGTTGACGAGCTGAATGATTATGCTCGTATTTCAGGTTCGCCACTTATGAACCGAATCTGTATTTGGCATGCACTTAATCAGCGAGCTATCGCTCGTCGTTATGCGGCAGAGATCGGCAAAGAATATGAGGAGTTGAATTTGATTATCTGTCATATGGGAGGCGGTATCTCTATAGCAGCCCACGAAAAGGGACGTGCTGTTGATGCTAACAATGCACTGGATGGTGAAGGACCTTTTTCGCCTGAGCGTGCAGGATCGTTACCTGCTTCTGATTTGATACGTCTCTGTTTTAGTGGAAAATATAATGAAAAGCAGTTGCTGAAACGTATTGCAGGAAAAGCGGGACTTAATGCTCATTTGGGCACTAACGATGTACGTGAAGTGCTTCGCCGTATTGAGGACTATGGTGATCAGCATGCTAAACTAATTCTTGATGCTATGATTTATCATGTAGCAAAGAACATTGCTAGTGAGTCTGCAGTACTTTGCGGGCAGATTGATGCTATTTTGCTAACTGGCGGTTTGGCACGATCAGAATATATTGTTAGTCGTATCCGGCAAAGAGTTGGTTTCTTGGCACCTATTCGCTGCTTCCCTGGTGAAGATGAGATGGAGGCTTTGGCCCTTAATGCCTTAGACGTTTTACGTGGAAAACGCAAAGCAAAGGATTATAAGTAGAATGTAGATATGAACAAACTAACAAGGTTTATCAAGTGTTCACTGCCTATAAAGATTAGTCTGATGGCTGTCTCAGCAATGGCGATATTGCTCATTACCTCCATGCTGGTAATGGTGATATACTCTAGAAAAAAAGTAAAGGAGGAGACCTTGCAGAAAGTCACTCTGACACTCGATGCAACGATGCGAAACATTGATAATGTCTTGTTGTCCGTTGAACAGACGGCAGGTAATGTTTACTTCAGTTTTTTGCCTCACATTCATGAGTCAGGAGCTATTGATTATTTTAGTCGCAAGATGGTTGAGAGTAATCCTTATGTTACAGATTGTACCATCACCTTTTCTGATAGCACTTTATCTGAGGCAAAATGGTTCCTCAAACCTTATAACTCAGAGAAGGATTCTCTAATTTGTTTTGGCCTGCCCATATGGAATAATGTTGGTAAGCATATTGGTGCCATGTATGTAGATGTTTCTATGGGACAGCTCTCACGCATCGTGGCTCAAGTAAAACCGTCAGCCAATTCTTTCTGTTTTTTACTTGACAGTTTGGGCGCATTTATTGTTCATCCCAATAGCGAAAGGTTGATGCAAAAATCAGCTTTCGAGCTTTCGAAAGACTTGGGTAGTCCCGCAATTACCGAAGCCTTAGAAGCGATGGTCTCTGGAGAGACGAGTTATCGGTCATTTAGTTTGTGGGGTAATGACTATTATGTTTTTTTTAAGCCTTTTAATCGTTATACAATGCCTAGCCGTGTTTCAAGTAAACTTGGTTGGAGTGTTGGTGTCGTTTATCCTGAGAATGACATTTTTGGTGATTATAATAGTTTATTGTATTATGTTCTAGCCATAGCTATTGTTGGCTTAGTGCTCATGTATCTGCTGAGCTATCTTGTCATTAAGAGCCGTTTAAAACCACTGTTAATGCTTACTGCAAAGGCTCAGCATATAGCTGAGGGGAACTTTAACGAACCCATTCCCGACAGTCGACATATTGATGAGGTAGGACGTTTGCAGGATAATTTCCAGATCATGCAGCGTTCGTTAGCTGTGCAGGTGGGTGAATTGGATCATTTGAAGGCAACTTTGTACAAGCGGTGCGATGATTTGCATGAGGCTTATAACGAGGCCAAACAAGCCGACCGTATGAAAACGTCGTTTCTTCATAATATGACGAACCAGATGATGGCCCCTGCAGAGGCCATCGAAAAGAGCGTTAGCCTGTTGTGTAAGAGTTCGGATTGTGATGCGCCCTCCTTAATTAGTGATATTCAGAAGAATGGCAAGGCTATCACAGTATTGCTGAAAAATCTGATTTCGATGTCGGATGATGATATGAGAAAGGAGGGGCACAATGATTAATATCCGTAAGTCATTCTCAACTAAGCTGAGTGTTGCGCTGCTAGTGTTGGCAGTCCCTATCTTTGTGGTCTCGTTGGGGGTACTCTTTACACAGTCGAGTCATTTGTTACGTCGTGAGGCGATAGGTCATGTTGATGGCGTGCTTGATTCTACGATGCAGCAGCTTTCTCGTGAACTTCTGTTTATCGAGACCGCCACAAATGCTTATAGCTGGCAGGTGGAACACGATTTTACTCCAGAAAGTTTGTTGGGCTTTACACGCAGTGTCGTTAGCTTGAATACACATATAGACGGTTGTTCCATCAGTGCTCAACCAGATGTCTTTTCTGCCTATGGACGACATTTCTCTGCGTATACTGTAAGAGAGGACGATGCTGATTCGGTGAAAACGGTATTAGAAGAACCATACGATTATTTTAATAAAGTATGGTATAAGATGCCGTACGATACAGGGAGAGCATGCTGGGTGGCTTATTATGATGAAACTGATTCGCTTAAGCTTACTATCGAAGGTATGGTGGCCTCTTATAGTAAACCGTTGTATAATTCCGATAGCGTTTTTGTGGGCGTAATCTCTACTGATCTCTCGCTTTTGAGGCTCTCTAAAGACATGTCAGAAATGAAACCCTATCCGCATTCTTATTTCATGATGGTTGATGAGACTGGGCGCTACTTCGTGCATCCAGATTCTACGCAACTGTTTGAACGGATGGTTTTCTCTAATACAGATACTCATGAGCGGGCTGACCAAAGCGTTTTGGATCAT
>JAEEGI010027076.1_pt1 | contig 10995 bp, 10 predicted proteins | sample 8958751 | NCBI WGS metagenome assembly JAEEGI01 (sample SAMN16246545, study PRJNA631951) | gut metagenome | biome: gut microbiome; feature: rumen; material: KS-attached | host: Bos | place: Iran: Karaj | collected 2018-10 | reverse complement strand
CCAACTCCTTATATATTCGCTTCTCGAAGAAGATTTTCTCCAACGAAATCCAATGCCATTTCTCAGACAGCTCACCAAGAAGGATTTCCAATTCGCGTCTGAGAATGTCCACAGTACGGTCGGCGGAATGGCGCAGGATACTCTTCACATCGGTGAACTGGATTTCACGGTTAACCACCACACATGTGATGGGATTGATTGTCACCTGACATTGTGTGAAGGCGTACAGCGCGTCAATTGTCTGGTCTGGAGAGGTGTTGGGCGCCAGCTGCAGGATTATTTCCGCCTGTTCCGCGGTTTTGTCCAGAATCTTGGTTATTTTAAGCCTGCCCTTCTCCACGGCCTTGGAGATGTCCTCAATCAGGGACTGTGTGGTGGTGGTGTATGGTATCTCCGTTATTACCAGGTTCTTCTTGTCCTGCTGCAGGATTTTGGCACGGATGAGCACTTTGGTCTTGTTGCGGATACCGTCGTTGTATTCGCGGACATCGACGTAACCGCCTGTCGGGAAATCAGGATAAATCTGGAAATCGCGTCCTTGCAGATAATCTATGGAGGCGTCAATCAATTCGTTGAAATTGTGCGGAAGAATCAGTGAGGAGAAACCGACACCCAACCCCAGCGTTCCCTGCGCCAGCAGCAGCGGAAATTTGACAGGCAGCGCCACCGGCTCTTTGTTCCGTCCGTCGTATGAGAGCTTCCATTCCGTCACCTTCGGGCTGAAGGCCACATCCAAGGCGAATTTGGAGAGCCTGGCTTCGATGTAACGGCCTGCAGCCGCATCGTCACCGGTAAGGATGTTGCCCCAGTTTCCCTGACAGTCGATCAGAAGCTCCTTCTGTCCAAGTGTGACCAGAGCGCCATAGATGGATGAGTCGCCGTGCGGATGGTATTTCATGGTGTTGCCCACGATGTTGGCAACCTTGTTGTACCGCCCGTCGTCCATCTCCCACATGGAATGGAGGATGCGACGCTGCACAGGCTTCAACCCGTCGTCAATGTATGGAATCGCCCGGTCAAGATTGGCATAGGAGGCATAGTCCAGATACCAGTCCTGAAACATGTTCTTGATGTGGAACACCTGTTGCAAATCGCCATTTCCTGACGGTGTTTCCTCAGGATTCAAAACGCTGTTCTCTTCTTCCATCTGCTTTCCGTTTGATGCTGCAAAAGTAATCAAAAAAGGGATGCGGAGGCAGCCCGCCATAATTTTTCTTCCATTTTTTGGGTTTGGTATGAAATATGTATTGCTTTTTCAATTATTTTTGCATTTTTATAATACTAAAAAAATATCATTCAAAATGACACTTAAAGAGCGTTTTTTCAAATATATTGCGATTGACACGCAATCCTCACCCGATGCGGAAACCTTCCCCAGCACTGAAAAACAGAAGAGCCTCTCCCGCCTTCTGGTGGAGGAACTGAAAGCAATGGGAGTGGAAAACGCTGCAATGGATGAATTCGGCTACGTGATGGCCACCATCCCATCCAACAGCGCGAAAAAGCTGCCGGTCATCGGCTTCATCGCCCATGTGGACACTGCACCTGATCTGGATGGCAAATGCACCAATCCGCAGGTGATAGAAAATTATCAGGGGCAAACTATCCCGTTGGATGCGGCGGGGAAGTTCGAGCTCAGTCCGGAAGAGTTCCCGGAAATGCTGCTCTACAAGGGTCAGACCCTTATCTGCACCTCAGGCGACACCCTGCTGGGTGCCGATGACAAGGCCGGAATCACTGAAATCATGTGTGCGGTCGAGTATCTGATGCAGCATCCGGAGGTTGAGCACGGCCCCATCGCCATCGGATTCACCCCTGACGAGGAGATCGGTTGCGGTGTAGACCACTTTGACGTGAAAAAATTCGGTGCGGACTACGCCTACACCATGGATGGCGGGCAGATCGGCGAACTGGAATACGAAAACTTCAATGCGGCCGGCGCAACCATCCATATCCAGGGCAAAAACATCCATCCGGGTTATGCCAAGGACAAAATGATAAACTCCCAACTGGTTGCAATGGAACTGCACCGCATGCTCCCTGTCTGGCAGCGGCCTGAACTGACCCAGGACTATGAGGGCTTTTATCTGCTGATAAAAATGGATGGCACTGTGGATGAAACAAAAATGCAGTATATCATCCGTGACCACGACCGCGAAAAGTTTGAAGCGAAGAAAAAACTTTTGCAGGATGCGGTGGACTACATTAATAAAAAATATGGACAGATTGTCCGCTGCGAAATCAAGGACCAGTACTACAACATGCGCGAGCAGGTGGAGAAGCACCGTTTTATTGTCGATATTGCCGAAGAGGCCATCCGCGAGGCCGGAATCACCCCAAAGGTTGTGCCCATCCGTGGCGGCACTGACGGGGCACGCCTCTCATTCATGGGACTGCCCTGCCCCAACCTCTTTGCCGGCGGGCATAATTTCCACGGGCGCTACGAATATGTGATTCTCGAATCTATGGAAAAGGCCGTTCAAGTGATTCTAAACATCATTCAGGCCTACGTGAAAAAAGCGTGACAATGGGAAAGAACGAAATGGATTACAGTCTGCGTGGCGTTTCCGCCTCCAAGGAGGATGTGCATAACGCCATTTCCAAACTGGACAAAGGGCTTTTCCCCGGTGCCTTCTGCAAAATCATCCCCGATTATCTTGGTGGGGATCCCGCATACTGCAACATCATGCATGCGGACGGGGCAGGTACAAAGTCTTCGCTGGCCTACCTTTATTGGAAGGAGACCGGAGACCTTTCCGTCTGGGCCGGCATCGCCCAGGATGCGGTTGTGATGAACACCGACGATGTGCTCTGTGTGGGTGCGGATGTGCCCATGCTGCTCTCATCCACCATCGGACGGAACAAGCACCTGATCCCAGGTGAAGTTATTGCCGCAATCATCAACGGAACGGAGGCCTTTTTGGCGCGGATGCGCGACCTTGGCCTTGAAATATACCTGACAGGCGGCGAAACCGCTGATGTGGGCGATTTGGTACGTACTGTCATTGTCGACTCGACCGTAACATGCCGCATGAAACGCAGCGATGTCATTGACAACCGGAACATTGCAGACGGAGATGTCATTGTGGGCTTTGCATCATACGGGCAGGCCACATACGAAGACCGCTACAACGGCGGCATGGGCAGCAACGGTCTGACTTCAGCACGCCACGATGTCCTGCATCATGCGATTGCGGCACAATATCCGGAAAGCTACGATTCCGCAATTCCCGAAAAACTGGTCTATTCCGGCCGCTATTCACTGACCGACCCGACGGAGATTCCTGGCGTGGACATGGGCAGACTGATCCTTTCGCCCACCCGCACCTACGCTCCCATCATCCGGACAATGCTGAAGGAATACCGGCAACAGATACATGGCATGGTGCATTGCAGCGGCGGTGCCCAGACCAAGGTGCTGCACTTTATTGACAGGCTGCATGTGATCAAGGACAACCTGTTCCCCATTCCACCGCTGTTCCGCTACATCCGCGAATGTTCCGGCACAAGCTGGGAGGAGATGTACAAGGTCTTCAACATGGGTCACCGGCTTGAGGTCTACGTGCCGGAGGAGATTGCCGGCGCATTGGTGGAAATCGGCCGTCATTACGGAGTGGAGACCCAAATAATCGGCCGCTGCGAGGCGTCGGACCGGAAACAGGTCACTATTGCAGGCCCACAAGGAACTTTCATTTATAATTAACAGGACAAATAAATAATCATCATCCAATAAAATCAAAAGCCATGAAACAGAAAATTTTCTTACTCGCCCTTTTGTGTGTCGGCTGCACACTTGTTGGCTACGGCCAGCGCAAACCTTCAAACCAGGTGACAACCAGACCTGCACAACAAACCACGGCACAACGTCCGAATCCTAGGGCAACCTCCTCTGCCAGCGTCAGGAACAACGCTTTGGAAAGGCTTCCTGAATTTGAAAAATCGGGAGGAAAACCCTTTATGGATGTGCTGCGTGACAGGGAGACCTATCCCAGCCTCCAACGTGAGGCGCTCCAGCCGGAACAGCTTTCGCAACTGATGTGGGTCGCATGCGGAACCACAACACCTGAAAACTACACCGCCTTCAAGGTCACACAAATGCCTTGTGTTGACGTGTATTATATCGGTGAAAACGGGATTTACCGCTATGAGCGCGAACTGCACGAGCTCTCCACCATCCGCAGGGGCAACTTTACCAATCTGCTTATGGGCAATGACGAGTTTTCCGTAGATGCCGCAGCTGCCATATTCTTTGTCTTCAAACCGGGAGACTTCACATCTGACAGCCACAGGCCAGTTACAGAAATTGAGGCCGCCATCAACTGCGGTGCAATCATGCAGAACATAGCCCTTTACTGTTCCAGCGAGGAGCTATCATGTCTGCCTGTGAACTTCTCGGACGCCCACAAGGCCGACCTGCTGAAGGCGATTAACCAGAGCGAAGCGATGGTGCTTTACGGAATAGTCATCGGCAAGAGATAACAGGACATTAATTAATAATTTTTAATCACCAAACTTTTAATTAACAAAACATGAAAAAGTTAGCAATTATCGTATGCGCGTGCGGCCTTATCTTTGCAGGCTGCAAGAACAAGGAGGTCACTGAAGAGACCACCGAACCCGTAGCTCCCCAGGAGGAACAGATGGATCCGGAGATGGAGAAGTGCAAGGCCATGTGTGAGGCCTGGCAGAACTGGGACCAGCAGACCGACGAAATGAAGGCCGAGCTGATCGCCGACAGGAAAGCCAAAATAACCGAACAGGAGGCAAGAAAGGCCGAATGCGAAGCCAAGAAGGCTGAATTTGAAGCAAAGAAGGCCGAATTTGAGAAAACTTGGGCTGAAAACTGGGCCAAGTTTGACGAACTCAGCATCGACGAGCAGAAAGCTCTCATCGACAACTACATGATGTTCAACTGCCCCAAACGTTGCTGCAAAGGCGAAGGCGCACCGAAATGCAAACACGGTGAAGGCTCCTGCCAGCACAATCCCGCACAGTGCCCCAACCACGGCAAGGCCGAATGCCCGCACCACGCCAAATAAGGTTTGTACGGCACAATAAAAAAGGTCTTCTTCGGAAGACCTTTTTTTTATTTCATAATTCCTCTGAGCCCATAACCACGCTCACCTTGCGGATGTTCCCGCCAAGCGGCGGCTGGAGCTTGCTGATCTTCACCTCTGCCCTTTCAAGTTCTGGAAAACGGTCGTGCAGGGCGTGCAGCACCCGTTTCGCGACATGTTCCAGCAGAGCCGAAGGCTTTGCCATTTCGGCAGCAATGACATTATAGGCCTGCTGGTAGTCCAGGGCCTTGTGCAGGTCGTCGCTTTCCGCAGCGGCGGAGGCGTCATATTCCAAAGTGCATTCCGCCTCAAAGCGGGTGCCGATTTTCCTCTCCTCTTCAAAACAGCCGTGATGGGCATAGAAGCTCATACCTTCCAGTAATATCCTTGCCATGTTATTTCAGTTTCAAGCGTTTTCCGTCATTTTTCGCGATGCGCCTCTCCTCCGCCTTGCGGTAGCGTTCGCGCGCCTTTTTCAGGCTCTCCCTGTCATATTTGATTGGTCCCATCTTCGGCATGAGCGACTGTATGCTGGCGGCCCTGCGGCGGATGTATGGCGTGGGCGCTGCAGGGTTCCAGCGGCGCGGATTGGGATAGCAGGCCGTGATCAGCGCAGCCTGATGCGCATTGAGCTTCTTTGCGGAGCAGTGGAAGTAATGCTGCGCCGCCGCCTCCGCGCCGTAAATGCCATGCCCCATCTCAATCACGTTCAGATATACCTCCATGATGCGCTCCTTGCCCCAAAGCTTCTCGATGAGGAATGTGAAATAGACCTCAAAGCCCTTGCGGACCCAGGAGCGTCCTGGCCAAAGGAAAACATTCTTAGCCGTTTGCTGTGAGATGGTGCTGGCACCTATCTTTTTAGAATAGATTTTATTGTGATCGACAGCACGCTGGATGGCACTGAAATCAAAACCGTTGTGTCCGCAAAAGCGGTTGTCCTCCGAAGCCACGGCAGCCCGCGGCATTGCAGTTGAAATCTCCTCCAAAGGCTTCCATTCCTTCACACGCGCCTCACCCTCAAGGGAGCGGATAACCATAAGCGGAGTGATTGGCGGGTTTATCCAGCGGTAGGCGAGCGTCAGCAGGATGGTGAATAGGAAAAAGCCCCCAACCACCCATCCGGTCACCTTCCAGAACTTGCGGCCATGCTTTTTTCCCGCTGTAGCCTTTTTCTTCCTTTTTTTTGCAGCCATTGCAGGGAGATCAGGGGATTTGCATCCGTTGCAGATACATCTGGATAGTGTTCTCCAGGCCGTAGTAGAGCGCGTCACAGATCAGCGCATGGCCGATGGAGACCTCGGCCAGATTCGGTATCCTTTGGTTGAAATAGGCCAGGTTGTCCAGGTTAAGGTCATGGCCGGCATTCAATCCCAGCCCGCAGCGTCCCGCAGCCTCGGCGGCGGCCACAAAAGGCACGATTGCCTTTTCGCAGTCAGCGTTGTATCCGGAGGCATAGCTTTCGGTGTAGAGCTCAACCCTGTCGGTTCCGATTTTGGCAGCCCCCTCAACCATTACAGGGTCCGCCTCCACAAAGATGGAAGTACGGATACCGGCCTGACGGAAACGTCCGATCACCTCCTTAAGGAAATCCGCCCTTTTCAAGGTGTCCCATCCGGCATTGGAGGTAAGCGCGTCGGGCGCGTCCGGAACCAAAGTCACCTGGGCGGGATGCACCTCCAGCACCAGTGAGATAAAGGATTCGGATGGATAGCCCTCAATGTTGAATTCTGTCTTCACCAACGGACGCAAATCCCGCACATCCTGGTAGCGTATGTGCCGCTCGTCAGGACGGGGATGCACAGTGATGCCCTGGGCGCCGAAGCGTTCGCAGTCCTGCGCAACCTTCAGCACATCGGGAAGATTGTGGCCACGTGCGTTGCGCAATGTGGCTATTTTATTGATATTTACACTTAAACGACAATGTTGCATAACCAATGGTTTAATATCTGTAATGTTCAGCCTTGTATGGTCCCTCCACCGGCACGCCGATGTAGTCGGCCTGTTTTTGGGTGAGCCGCGTCAGTTTGACCCCGATTTTCTCCAGATGCAGCCGCGCCACCTCCTCGTCCAGACGTTTTGGCAGCCGGTACACATCAACAGGATAGTCGTTCTGCCACAAATCCATCTGCGCCAGCACCTGGTTGGTGAAGGAATTGCTCATCACAAATGAGGGATGGCCTGTGGCGCAACCAAGGTTCACCAGCCGCCCTTCGGCCAGCAGGAATATGGAACGTCCGTCCGGATAGATGTACTCGTCAACCTGCGGCTTGATGTTCCGCTTGCGGATGCCGGGCCAGCGCTCCAGCTGCTCCACCTGTATCTCGTTGTCGAAATGGCCGATGTTGCAGACAATGGCCTGGTCGCGCATCTGTGCCATGTGCTCCGCAGTGATGATGTCGCAGTTGCCTGTGGTGGTCACGTAGATGTTGCCCTCGGGCAGCGCATCCTCAAGCGTGGTCACCTCAAAACCCTCCATCGCCGCCTGCAGTGCGCAGATGGGGTCGATTTCGGTAACAATGACGCGGGCGCCGTAGGAGCGCATCGACTGTGCGCAGCCCTTGCCCACCTCTCCGTAGCCGCAAACAACCACAACCTTGCCGGCCACCATCACGTCGGTTGCCCGCTTGATGCCGTCCGCAAGCGACTCGCGGCAGCCGTAGAGGTTGTCGAATTTCGACTTTGTGACCGAATCGTTCACATTGATGGCCGGTATAAGCAGTTCGCCTTTTGCGGCCATCTGGTAGAGACGGTGCACACCAGTGGTTGTCTCTTCGGAAACACCTTTCAGCCCCGCAACAGTCTGGTGCCAGAACTGCGGGTTTTCGTCATATTGCGCCTTGAGCACCTTCAGGATTGCAGCCTCATCAGCATTTTTCGGTTCGGCTTCCAGCAGGGCGGGATTGTTTTCCACAGCATATCCTTTGTGAATCAGCAGTGTGGCATCGCCACCGTCATCTACAACAAGCTGCGGCCCTTTGCCGCCTGGGAAAGTCAGTGCCTGGCGGGTGCACCACCAGTATTCCTCCACCGTCTCACCTTTCCAGGCAAAGACGGGGATGCCGCGTTCGGCCATTGCCGCCGCAGCATGGTCCTGGGTTGAGAAGATGTTGCAGCTGGCCCAGCGCAGGTCGGCGCCAAGCTCCGCAAGCGTCTCCATCAGGATGGCCGTCTGGATTGTCATGTGGAGCGAACCGGAGATGCGCACGCCGCGCAACGGCTTCGCCGCACCATATTTTTCCCTCAACGACATAAGCCCCGGCATCTCCTTTTCCGAAACTTCAATCTCCCTGCGGCCCCATGAGGCGAGCCCCATATCCGCGACCTTATATTTCAATGTGTTGTCTGTCATGTTTTTTTATTAATAATTACCGCCTTTCGCAAGGCAAATGAACAATCTGCAAAAGTAGTCCATATTCCGATGCATTCCGCAATAATCCTCCGAAAAAATTTCGCTGCCATTTTCCGCCATCATACAATAATATTTTATGCTTCCCCTTCCGATGGAAACAATATTTTGATTATTTTTGCAAATTTAATTTTTGCAACCAACCAAAACAGAGCAGACGTGAAAACTTTCAGAAAAGGCGGAATACATCCCGAAGAGAACAAGCTGGCACACAATACAAAACTAGAGGAATTCCCTATCCCGGAGAAGGCCGTGCTGTACGCCTCGCAGCACTTGGGCGCACCGGCGGTGGTCCAGGTCCAGAAGGGCGACAAGGTAAAAGTCGGGCAACTGCTTGCCAAGGGCGAGGCTTTTGTCTCCGCAAACCTGCACTCCCCATACTCCGGCACTGTGTCCAAGGTTGAACCTGCCGCCGACCTTTCCGGCATGAAAAAACCTGCCATTTTCATTGATGTTGAGGGTGACGAATGGGAGGAAAGCATTGACCGCACTCCGGAGCTGAAAAAGGAAATAACCCTCTCCCCTGCGGAAATCATCGCCAAAATCAAGGAGAAAGGCATTGTCGGTTTGGGTGGAGCCTGCTTCCCCACACACGTCAAACTCTCCGTTCCTGAAGGGAAAAAGGTGGAATATCTGATCATAAACGCGGCGGAATGCGAGCCCTACATTTCCATCGACAACCGCATCCTGCTGGAGCGGACGGAGGAGTTTTTGACCGGCACCTGCGTGCTGCGCAAGGCCCTGCAGCTTGAGAAGGTGCATGTCGGCATTGAGGAGAACAAGGTTGAGGCCATCACACGACTGAAGGAGCTGGCAGCAAACTACCCCGGCGTTGTGGTGGAAGTGCTGAAGACCAAATACCCGCAAGGTGCTGAAAAGCAGCTTATCAACTCCATCACCGGACGTGAGGTGCCTTCGGGACGGCTGCCGTTGGATGTGGGATGCATCGTCTGCAACGTGAGCACCACGCTGGCGGTCTATGAGGCTGTCCAAAAGAACAGGCCGCTGATCGGGCAGTACATGACCTTCAGCGGAAAATCGGTGACCACGCCCCATAATTTATATGTACGCTACGGCACGCCGGTGCAGAGCCTGATTGAGCATTGCGGCGGCCTGCCTGAGGATACCGGCAAGGTGATTTGCGGCGGCCCGATGATGGGACGCGCCATGGCCAACCTGAATGTCTGGACAAACAAGGGGTTCTCCTCGCTGCTTGTCATCAACCGGAAGGAGGCCAAACGGATGGAGCCGCAGAACTGCATCCGTTGCGGCAAATGCGTGGAGGCCTGCCCGATGGGGCTTGAACCATACCTGCTTTCAGCCAACGCGAAGCTGAACCGCTGGGACGAGACGGAGAAGCACCACATCATGGACTGCATCGAGTGCGGATGCTGCCAGTTCAGCTGCCCCTCCTACCGTCCGCTGCTGGATCTTATACGGCTTGGCAAGAACAAGACCGGCGGCATCATCCGTGCGCGGCAGCAGCAGAAAAAGTAGTTTCATACATTAAAATTTATTTATTTGATGAAACCATTCCATACCATGACATTCCTTACAGCAGCCGCCCTACTTACGGGCGCGCTGCTGCTTTTCGCAGGGTGCGAGAAGGAAAAAAAACAAAAAGAGGAGACACACAACCCGTTGTGCGGTACAACATGGGTGGAATATGGTTATTCACATTATACCATAATACATGATTCTGATAATTATAAAATAACTGAATCTGAATACTATAAAGATACGTTATGTTTTTTAACTGACATCGAAGTTCTTTTAAAAACAACAGGAGGAGCTACAGTATTATCTAATTATCAAATAATTGAAGATTCTCTTTTGTATTTTTCCCATATTGGAGGTCCAAGAAGATTACATTATTGGAGATTATTGAATAATAACCATTTATTACTTGGCAACTGGGAACATCAATTTGATATCACTGGAAGTATTGTAAATATTTATTTAAAAAGAATCGATTATGAGAATTAAAACCATATTATTTGCAATAATTGTTTTGACCATTTTATGTAATGATTGCATGCCACAATCATTACAGCATTGCTTTCTGACAAGTAATAAAAAAAAGGAATCTGACGCGTCAGTATATCTGAAAACATCGTTGCAACTGTCCGACTCTTTTGATTTCCGATATGTAAATGGATTCACACACAAAGATGAACTGGGGTTCACTCATGAGCGATACAGACAATACTATAAAGGTATTGCTATAATAAATACTGATATCCGGATTCATAAAAAAAATGGTGAAATTGTTTCTGCAAATGGGGAGTACATCAATGAACAACAAATTGATACAACGCATAAATTACCATTATCCGATGCAATAGAAATTGCAAAAAAACAGATATCTGCTTCATATAAAAACATACCTGAAGATGTTTTGACAGCAGATCCGAACGAAGAGCTGTATTTATATACAACCGGATTCAGCATTAAAATGACATATATGATTAAAGTTTATTCCATGGAATATCTGATAGGAGAAGATATTTACGTGGATGCGAACAATGG